>Ga0196976_1000106_pt1 | contig 55618 bp, 60 predicted proteins | sample S3v_513CmetaG_FD_148644 | JGI IMG/M metagenome (GOLD analysis project Ga0196976, IMG submission 148644) | Soil microbial communities from Anza Borrego desert, Southern California, United States - S3+v_5-13C | ecosystem: Environmental > Terrestrial > Soil > Desert | place: USA: California...
ATAAATGGAAGAGATCGTGCGGCATGTCTCGGGCAGTCGCTATGAGACTGAATTCCAGATACTGTTGCTCGCGCTCTCACAGCGCCGCCGCTTGACGACGGTTACGATTCCGACCATTTATATCGATAACAACCGGTCGTCCAAATTCCGGCCGGTTACGGACTCGCTGAGAATTTTCCGTGCGCTGGTCAAATGGCGGCTATTTGAGACCTTTGACGTGGCTGCCAAATAGCCGCGCTATGGTTACATGTTGTTGAAGAAAGCGATGTTCATGCAGCGATCATTGACGAACGTCAGCTCAGTGAGTTTATAGCGCTTCTTCGGTTCGTAACTGACGAGATTGTTGTAGTACCACATCTCGACATTAACCGGTTTCTGGTTATTCTCCATTGGCTTGCCTGCCACTCCTGCAGCGATGCCTGCCGCATTAGTGGGCTTTACCGACTGCTCCTTGCGCGCAGGTTTCCCCAGTTTTTCCATGACCACCTTGCGGGACTTGCCTTGGAAGCTGTTGAGAAATTCCGTTTCCGTATAACTCTTTCCCTTGCTTGCAGGCTCTGCGACTGCTGCAGGTGCGGAGAACATCATGGTTGCCAGCGCTGCTGACATGAGAATTTTAACGAAGTACATAAGTGCCATCCTGATCTTCAAAAAATTAATTATACATGCCCAAGCCATGCCGTCATGCGACTTCCAGCCTGAGGCCATCGTACCCAACGTGAACGTTTGGCGGCAGCTGCGCTGCCAGGGTTTCATACTCCATTTCATGCGTCATATGGATCAGGTAAGTCTGGCGAGCCTTTATGAGACTCGCATAGGCCAGGCTTTGTTCCAGGTGAATATGCGTGGTATGTGGGATATAGCGCAGGCAATCAAGCAGCAGCACATCAAGCCCCTGCAACAGCGCTAGTGACTCATCGGGTATTTCCGATACATCCGTAACGTAAGCGATATTGCCGACACGATAACCAAGAATACCGACACGCCCATGCTTCACTGGAATGGGCGTAATAAGTTGCCCGAAAAGACTGAACGGCTCATCTACTTGGTTCATGCGCAATATGGGCAAATCCCAGAAGTTGCTGGGCTCGCGCAAGGCATAGGCAAATTTGCTAGTTATGTGCTCGACAACCGCCGCATTGCCATACAGCGGTATCTGCTGTTTTTGAATCTGGCAGAATGCCCGCAGGTCGTCGATACCGTGCAGATGATCCGCGTGGGGATGGGTATATAGCACGGCGTCAACGCGGTGTAAGCTTTCCCTCAGTGCCTGCTGGCGCAGATCGGGGCCCGTGTCTATCAACAAGGTTTCGCCGGTAGCAAGCCGAATGGCCGCAGAACAGCGCGTGCGCTTGTTCTTAGGATTTTCCGAGTGGCAGGTATTGCAGCCGCATCCAATGACAGGCGTGCCTGCACTAGAGCCTACACCCAACAGAACTAGCTGCATGGATGGGAAAGCTTGAAAAGTTGGAAGAAATTACGCGTTGTTGCTTCGGCCACCTCTTCAAGTGAAATGCCTCGCAGACGTGCTATTTCCTCAGCGACATGCTTCACGTAAGCGGGCTGATTGGTTTTGCCTCGATATGGAACCGGTGCTAGATAAGGTGAATCTGTTTCGATCAGCATGCGTTCCAATGGGATTTGTTGGGCCACTTCTTTTAGCGCAACTGCGTTCTTGAAGGTGACGATGCCGGAGAAAGAGATATAGAAACCCATTTCAATCGCGGCTTCCGCCACTTCCAAGCTTTCAGTAAAACAATGCATCACTCCGCCAATATCCTCTGCCTTCTCCTCCCGCATGACCCTGAGTGTGTCTGCAGCAGCCGAGCGGGTATGAATGATCAAGGGTTTTTCGGAGTGGATCGCTGCACGAATATGAGTGCGAAAGCGCTCGCGTTGCCACTCGAGATCACCAGTCAGTCGGAAATAATCGAGTCCTGTTTCGCCAATGGCGATCACTTTGGGATGACTCCCCAGGCGCACCAAATCATCTGCGGAGAATGGCGGTATATCTTCGTAATCGGGATGCACGCCAACAGAGGCATAGATGTGGTCGTGAGCTTCGGCAATGCCCAGCACCTCAGGGAATTTATCGAGCGTCACCGAGACACATAATGCATGGGTCACGTCATTCGCCTGCATGGCCTGCAGGACACCAGCCATGTCGTTGACGAACTCGGGGAAATTAAGATGGCAGTGTGAATCGACCAGCATCACAAGCCGATTACATTGTATGTGTGGGTCTGGCGGACTTCAGCACCCCGCCGAGCAGGGTTTCAATCTTGTTGCGGGCTTCAAGGCCGCCGTCCTTATCACTGAACTGCACACCGATGCCTTGGGGGCGACTGCCTTGGGTGACGGGTGTAATCCAGATGACATGGCCCACCACTTTGAGCTTCACCGGATCGTCCACCAGGCTGAGCAGCATGAAAACCTCATCACCGACTTTGAAACTCTTGTTGGTCGGAATAAATAGACCACCTCCTTTTACAAAGGGCATGTACGCTGCATATAAGGCGGCTTTTTCCTTGATGGCCAGAGATAGTACGCCCGGCTTGGGTACATTGGCAGCTTGCTCTGTTGGGGTGGCTTGCATGTTCACGGTGATAGCTTAGCGTAATCTCTGCGAAATTGGGAATATCTGCGTGTATTGAAGCAAAAGATTTTCCAGCTGCAGTTCACTATTCAATGGATGCGTTGCTGTTTTTTTTGCCTGGTCAAGCTTGCGCTGATAATCAAAAAGCAGGCTCAAGTCTGCGCTTTTGGCTAAGGCCTGCAAGGCGTTGCGGTATGGCTCATAATAGCGGACTTCACCAGTCAGTTGGAGATTAGCCAAGTCGTAAACCCACTTCTGTAATGCCTGGACGGCGATCCCCATTCCTTGTTTTGCACAGAGCGAGGCAGTAGCGAACGGGTCCATCCTTGGTCCATGAGAGAGGGACTTGCAAATCTCATCCATGGCCCCCACCCCTTCCCCAGCATTCCGTAATGCGAGCAGAGGCGAACCGCCAGAGTATGCAAGATGCCTAGATGGATCCTTTACACCTTGCTCAGCCAGCCAGGCCGTCGCGGTTTCTGGCTGAGGCACGGGCATGTCTATTTTCTGGCAACGGCTCAGAATAGTGGGCAACAACCGCTGGGGTTGATGGGATACCAGAAAAAAGATGACACCTGCAGGCGGTTCTTCCAAGATCTTGAGCAATGCGTTGGCGGAAGCGAGATTCAGTGCTTCTGCAGGATGGACTAAAACAATCCGCCGCCCTTCGCTCTGATGACTTGAGAGCTCCAGGAAAGTGGACAACTCACGGATTTGTGCTACAGATATCTGCGTCTTTTTTGAAGAGGCAACTGCTACAGGAGCATCTTCTCCGTTGTCGGACTCAAACTCAGGCGAAAGCAGACGGAAATCTGGATGGTGGGATTGCGACAGCCAGATGCAGCTTGAGCATGTGCCACATGCTTGACCATTTGCCAAAGGCGATTTGCACAGCAGCGCATGGGTCAGTGCCATGGCAAAATCGAGCTTGCCGATGCCCTCCTGGCCTCGCAGCAGCAGCGCATGAGGTAACCTTGCCTTCGACTGCAAAAGCTTTTCCCATAACGCACTCTGCCAACTATAGATACTCATTGAATGCTCAGGATGATTGCTTCAAGGGAAGCATGAATTTCTTCGATTGAACGGTTTGCGTCAATAATGCGAAAGCGCCCAGGATACGCCTGGGCTCGCGCCAAATAAGCTTCGCGAATACGGTTGAAGAAGTCTGCATTCTCGCGCTCGAACTTATCTGGGTCACGTGCACCAGCCAACCGCTGTGTACTCACCTCAACCGGCACATCGAATAGCAGGGTCAAATCAGGATTCAAGGCACCTTGTACCCATTGCTCCAGAATGCTGATCTTTTCCCGGGGAACACCCCTGCCTCCGCATTGATAAGCAAACGAAGCGTCGGTAAACCGATCAGAAAGGACCCAGGCGCCACGTTCTAGGGCAGGCTCAATAACTTGCACGATGTGCTCGTGCCGAGCAGCGAACATGAGCATGGTTTCAGTCTGGGGGTGCATAGGCTGTTGCAGCAATATCTCGCGCAAGCGCTCCCCTAACAGCGTTCCGCCAGGTTCACGCGTGGAAACCACTTCAATCCCACGTGATTTCAGGAGGCAAAGAATAAAGGGGATATGTGTACTCTTGCCGGCCCCATCGACGCCTTCCAGCGTAATGAATCTACCTCGCATTTTTTTTCTTGCCTAACTGATACTGATTGACCGCCCGGTTGTGCTCATTGAGAGATCCGGAAAAGACATGGCTGCCATCACCTCTGCCTACAAAATATAAAGCCTTGGTCTTGCCTGGATGCAGGGCTGCATGAATAGCAGCGAGGCCAGGCATGGCAATAGGCGTTGGTGGGAGACCGATGCGGGTGTAGGTGTTATAACTCGTGTCATTCAACAGATCCTGTCTGCGCAGGTTACCGTCGAACTCATCGCCCATGCCATAGATGACGGTGGGATCTGTCTGCAGGCGCATCCCTATTCGCAGCCGATTCAGGAATACACCAGCTATCAGGGCTCTTTCACTCGCCTTCCCCGTTTCTTTTTCAACAATGGAGGCCATGATCAAAGCTTCATAAGGCGTTCGATAAGGCAGGCCAGGTTCACGGTTTTGCCATGCTTCTGCAATCTTAGCTTGCATCGACTCATAGGCGCGCTGCAAGATATCCTTGTCACTCATGCCCTTGCTGAAATAGTAGGTGTCCGGGAAAAACAAGCCTTCGGGATGTTTCTCCTTGGCCCCGATCTCTTGCATGATTTGCTCATCTGTATAAGCCATGGTGACGTGCTTGATATCTTCATGGCTATTGATCGCTGACCGCATTTGCTTGAATGTCCAGCCTTCGATGAAGGTGATGCTGGATTGCTTGGTGCTGCCTTCCGTCAGAATAAGGAACAATTGGTAGGGCGTAATGCCGTCTTCAATCAGATAATTACCCGCTTTGATTTCCCCTGCCTTGCCCATTGCACGTACCAGGAGCATGAAGCTCCATGGCTCATCCAGGATACCTTGCTGTACAAGCTGTCGCGATACACTGCGTAAGCTGCTGCCCGCCTTCAGGTCTATTTCCACTTCTGAAGATGGCAGCTCTACCGGTTTGTTGGAAAAATAAAATATCCAACCCCCAAGTAGAACGAGAGCCAGAATGGCAAGAACGGTCAGCCTTTTCAATTGGCGCATATCATTCCCGTAGCATGGTTTGAATACGGCTGGCCAGGTCTTGGCGAGGCCACTTTCGGTTATTGAAATTTCTCACTTGCCAAGCACCAAAAACGCTATTGCAGATAATGACCTCGTCCGCTTGCATCAACTGCTCTAGCGGCAGAGCCCTGACTTCGGCCTCGTAACCGAGGTAAGGAGCATTGTCGAGTATGCGTTGCCTGGTGACACCTGCCACCCCGCACTTGTCTAGCGAGGGTGTTACCAATGTCTTGCCCATGCGTGCAAAAAGGTTGCTCATAGTGCATTCAATAACACAATCCTCCTGATCCAACAGAACACCATCCACAAGGCTACCATCCGACCATTCGGAACGTGCCATTACATTTTCTAAACGATTCAGATGCTTGATGCCCGCGAGTCGAGGCTGATGTGAGAGCCGCAGATTGCATAAGTGGAGATTTACCCCATGTTCAAAATTATCCCGAGGATAATGGGGATTGTTCTCGCGGATTACGATGCGAGTAGGCCTCGCAGCAGCAGGGATGGCATACCCCCTGTGACCCGCACCGCGTGTGATAACGATTTTGGCGATCGCCTCCTCTTCGGGCGTGAATAGGCGCTCTATATCTGCCAACAGCAATTCGGGATCGGGACAGGAGATTTCGAGGATGCCGCAGTCATACTTGAGCTTTTCGTAATGAAGGCTCCAGGAGTCAGGCAACCCCTGCCGGACTTTGAGCGTCCTGAATACACCATCACCATAAGCCAAGCCTCGATCCAGAGGAGATAAGCCATTATCGCTTTTTCCGTTAATCAGAAATTGAGTAGTTAAGGTCATGGCTTCCCGATTATCTGCGACCCGTTGACAGCTAGCAAGTGGACCTATGTGCGGTAGTCCACAAAACCTGTGGATAGTTTTGTGAATAAGTGACGGATAGCGTAGCTAACTTGTGATTAGTATTAGGGTTTTTGCAATGTGGTTATATTTTATGCAGATAAAATATGCATTAAAAACAACCGCTTAAAAAAACCCTTGAAGAAACAGTACTTAACATCTTCATCTTGGCGTCATACACGAGTGAACTGTGTATAACGCCTTTAACTACATGAGCTTGAGCTTCAAATACGCTTGAAGACAAGACTGCCGTTGGTGCCGCCAAAGCCAAAGTTATTTTTTAAGGCGATGTCGATTTTCAGGTCTCTTGATGTATTTGCACAGTAGTCCAGGTCACATTCTGGATCCTGATTGAAGATGTTAATCGTCGGCGGCGATACCTGATTGTGTATGGAAAGCACCGTGAATACGGATTCGAGACCACCAGCCCCGCCGAGCAGATGACCTGTCATGGACTTGGTCGAATTCACCACCACACGCTTTGCATGGTCACCAAATGCAGCCTTGATGGCATGCGTTTCATTGGTGTCACCCAAAGGCGTAGAAGTGCCATGGGCATTGATAAACTGCACTTGGTCGGGATTAATCCCGGCATTATTCATTGCATTGCGCATGGAGCGCCGAGGGCCATCCATATTTGGTGCCGTCATGTGGTATGCATCCGCGCTCATGCCATACCCGATCAATTCAGCATAGATACGAGCGCCGCGCTTTTTAGCTGACTCGTATTCCTCTAGTACCATTACACCGGCACCTTCACCGATGACGAAGCCGTCCCTATCCTTGTCCCATGGCCGACTGGCCGTAGCCGGGTCGTCATTTCGAGTGGATAAGGCACGGGCTGCAGCAAAGCCACCTACACCCAGCTCAGTGATTGCAGCTTCGGCACCGCCCGCAACCATCACATCGGCATCACCATATTCAATCATGCGCGCCGCATCCCCTATAGCATGGGTACCCGTGGTGCAAGCCGTAACGATTGCGACATTCGGGCCCTTGAAACCATACATGATGGATAGATTGCCCGAGATCATGTTGATGATGGTGCCAGGAATGAAGAATGGCGATATCTTGCGAGGGCCACTCTCATCATAGATATTGTTGGTGTCTTCAATGAGCTGAAGACCGCCGATTCCAGAGCCAATGGAAACGCCTATGCGTTCGGCATTCTCTTCGGTAGCGACAATGCCGGAATCCTTGACTGCCTCAATGCCTGCTGCCATACCATATTGAATGAACACATCCATACGGCGTGCATCCTTGGCGGGCAGGAACTGCGAGACGTCGAAATCCTTCACTTCACCCGCAATCTGCGAGGCGAAGTTACTGGGATCGAATTTCGAGATTCTCGTAATACCGGATTTTCCGGCAATGAGATTGGACCAGGACGTCTGTACCCCAATACCTACAGGTGACACAACGCCCAGGCCGGTAATAACTACCCTACGCTTGGACAAATCAACTCCAAGAAATGAAGGTGGATTTAAAGAGGAAAATTACTTGAGGTTAGCGGAGACGTAGTCGATTGCTTGTTGAACGTTGGTGATCTTCTCGGCTTCTTCGTCCGGGATTTCACAATCAAATTCTTCTTCCAAAGCCATGACCAACTCTACGGTGTCCAGTGAATCGGCACCCAGATCGTCAACAAATGAGGACTCATTCTTCACATCAGCCTCATCCGCACCCAACTGCTCGGCCACGATCTTTTTAACGCGTTGTTCGATGTCAGACATCTATTACCCCTTTCAAGTGTTTTAGCTTACTAAAAGCTCGGGCTATTCTAGCAAAAGTCCCGAGGAATTCAAAAATGAAAATACGGCTTCAGGCCATATACATGCCGCCATTCACATGGATGGTCTCACCCGTGATGTAGGCGGCTGCCGGAGATGCAAGAAAAGATACTACGGCTGCAATATCCTCCACCTGCCCTAGCCTCCCCATTGGAATGCTTTGCAGCAGACTGTTCTTGTGCTCTTCGGGCAACGTGCGTGTCATATCAGTATCGATGAAACCAGGAGCAACACAGTTAACTGTAATATTCCGTGTTGCCACTTCACGCGCTAGCGCCTTAGTAAAACCTTCCATCCCCCCCTTGGCTGCAGCGTAATTGGTTTGTCCAGCATTTCCCGTATGGGCAATAACAGAGGAGATATTGATGATGCGGCCGGTGCGAGCTTTCATCATTGCACGTAAGACGTATTGAGACATTCTGTACACGGACTTCAGATTGGTCGAAATCACATCATCCCAATCATCGTCCTTCATGCGCATGAGCAGACCATCTCGGGTAATACCGGCATTATTGACTAGTATGCTGATATCGCCGTGCTCTTCAGTTACAGATTTCAGGGCAGACTCAACCTGGTCAATATTATTTACATCCAGGGCAACGCCCTTTCCTTTGACACCTGCCTGCTGCAGAGCTTGGGTGATATTTTCAGCACCTTCCACAGTGGTTGCAGTGCCAATGACCGTAGCGCCTTGCTCGCCCAGTAGCTTCGCGATGGCTGCACCAATACCACGGCTGGCGCCTGTTACTAATGCGATTTGTCCCTGAAGCATTCCTGTCCTCTTGTCTTAGAAATTAATACAAATACTTATTGTGCGAATTGCGTACCAGCTTCATGCAGCGCTTCCACACTCGTAAGTGTGGCACATGTTAAATCTGGATTGATACGTTTGACGAGCCCGGCCAATACCTTACCCGGACCGCACTCCGCGCTCATCTTAGCGTCTTGTGAATGGACATGTGTAACCGTCTCCACCCATCGTACAGGACTATACAATTGGCGGACCAGGGCATCCTTTATTTTCTCCGGCGTGTCATAAGCGGCCACATCTGCATTATGAATAACAGGCACCTTAGGCACGGCCACAGCAACATCCATCAGATATTCCCTGAGCGCTTCAGCTGCGGGCTTCATGAGCGCGCAATGCGATGGCACACTGACGGGCAGAGGTAGCGCTCGCTTGGCACCCTTTTCCAACGCAGCTTGCATCCCTCGCTCAACGGCTTCTTTATGCCCAGCAATCACCACCTGGCCTGGCGAATTGAAGTTTACGGCTTCCAATACCTGGCCTTGTGCAGCTTGTGCACAAACCGCACGTACATCTTCGTCCGCCAATCCGAGAATCGCAGCCATCGCCCCTGCACCTTCGGCAACAGCCTCCTGCATGACTTTCGCTCGATAGCGAACCAGCGGAAGTGCATCCTGAAATGTCAAGGTATCGGCAGCAACCAAGGCTGTATATTCGCCAAGGCTATGGCCTGCCATGATAGCAGGCTGAGCACCAACCTCTGCTTGCCACGCACGCCATACAGCAACACCTGCTGTTAACATCAACGGTTGCGTGTGGATAGTCTGGTTAAGCAGCTCATTAGGCTCGGTCGCCATACGCCAGAAATCTTGTGACAGGACATCAGAAGCTTCAACGAAGGTATCGCGGATCACATTAAGGCTTTCGAAGCCCTTCATCATGCCGACCGATTGTGAGCCCTGCCCGGGGAAAAAGAATGCAAATTTTGTCATGCTTAATACTTCATCAATACCGAACCCCAGGTAAAACCACCACCAAAGGCTTCCATTAACAAGGTTTCACCACGCTTGATACGGCCATCTCGCACAGCAACATCGAGCGCCAACGGGATAGATGCGGCTGATGTATTGCCATGCTGATCTACTGTGACCACGACGCGTTCCATGCCCATGCCAAGTTTTTTTGCTGTGGCCTGCAGGATGCGGATATTTGCCTGGTGGGGTACCAGCCAATCAATGTCCGACTTGTCCATATGATTAGCCATGAGTGTCTCATCCACGATGGCATCCAATGTATTTACCGCCATCTTGAAGACCGGATTGCCAGCCATTTCGATAGTCGCTCCACCTTCTCGCTTTGAGACCCCTGTGGGGACATTGAGCATGTCAGTATAGCTCCCGTCAGCATGCAGATGGCATGACAATATGCCTGGCTCATCGCCGGCCTGAAGAATGACTGCGCCAGCACCGTCACCCCACAAAATACAGTTGCTGCGGTCAGTCCAGTCGGTGATGCGCGACATTGTTTCCGCACCAATCACAAGTATTTGTTTGGCGCCACCACTTTGGATAAAGCTATCGGCCATACTCAGCGCATAAATAAAGCCGCTGCAAACGGCTTGAATATCAAAGGCAGGACAATTTGAAATACCAAGCTTATCCTGCACCAAACATGCCGTGCTTGGAAAGACACGGTCAGGCGTCGTCGTGGCGACGATGATCATATCGACATCTTGCGCTTGAATACCTGCGGCCTCGATGGCAAGACGACCAGCTTGATAAGCCAGATCACTGGTGAATTCGTTATCAGCTGCAATATGTCTTTGGCGTATGCCGGTACGAGACACGATCCACTCATCCGTGGTGTCCACCATGGTTTCCAGCTCGGCATTGGTCAAAATGCGTTTCGGCAAATAGCTGCCAGTGCCAGCAATGCGTGAATGTTTCATATGATTACTCTGTAGCCAAGCCGGTTTGCGGCTGGAGATGCTCGATTTCGAGCTGCTCGGTAATACGATGCAAAACACCGCTGCGAGACTCTTCTATTGCAGTATGAATCGCATGGAGAAAGGAAAAGCTATCTGCGCCACCATGGCTTTTGACAACAATACCTCTCAAGCCGAGAAATGTCGCACCATTATAACGGCGCGGGTCCAGGCGCCGTTTGAATGCCTTGAGTACAGGCATACAGGCCAACGCCATGATCCGGGTCAGCCAGTTACGCTTGAATTCCTGCGTCAGGAATCGGCTCATCATCTGAGCCAGTCCCTCGGAGGTCTTGAGGGCAACGTTGCCGACGAAACCATCACAGACGATGACATCGGTGGTGCCTTTATATATGTCATTGCCCTCGACATTTCCGTAGAAATTGAGATGGCTGGCACGCAGCAATTCGCCTGCCTGCTTCACAACTTCATTACCCTTGATATCCTCAGATCCTATATTGAGCAGTCCCACACTAGGCCTCTCCTTGTGCTCGACACAAGAAACCAGCATCGCACCCATGATGGCAAATTGCAGCAGCTGTTCGGGAGTGCAGTCGGCATTAGCGCCCAGATCTAGGACATGCACCATGCCTTTTTGACTTGGTAATGGCGCGGCAATAGCTGGCCTGTCGATTCCCGGCAGCATTTTCAGAACAAAACGGGCGGTCGCCATGAGGGCACCAGTGTTGCCGGCACTGACACAGGCATGTGCTTCGCCATTCTTGACCAAATTGATAGCGACCCGCATTGAGGAGTCTTTTTTATTCTTGAGTGCACTTTGAGGAGACTCGTCCATGGCAACGACTTCACTCGCGGGATGAATGCGAAGCCGCGGACCTACTGAAACTTTACGCGCTGCCAGCTCCGCTTCAATAGCATCTGCAATGCCGACAAGGACAATGTTGAGTTCACTGTCCTGTTTCAAGGCTTCAAGCGCGGCCGGCACGGTAACGTGCGGCCCGTGATCGCCACCCATGGCGTCGATGGCGACGGTAATATCCATGCTTGAGGTTAAAAGCTAAAACGAAACGTCGAAACGTTCCGATTCAATTGGCTGATTATTCGCCCTTGGCCGGCTGCACCTTGCGACCACGATAATAGCCGCTCGGGCTAACATGGTGACGCAGATGAGTTTCACCCGTGGTTGGCTCAACGGCCAACGGTGGATTGGTCAAGGCATCATGCGAACGGTGCATGCCGCGCTTTGAAGGGGACTTCTTGTTTTGTTGAACAGCCATGAGTAACTCCTGTTATATCTTAAAATCTAATCAATCCCGATCTCGGGTCTTGAGCCCCTTAAGAACTGCAAACGGGCTTTGTTTTTCCGAATTCATCTTGATCCCTGCATTGTCCGCACACGCATCTTCATGCTTGGGTGCATAGGGCAAGGCGAGCAGCAATTCGTCTTCTAACAACTCAATCACACGCATTTCAGTGGTGGCAACAAGATAATCGGACATCTCGTCACTCTCGTCCGGGGGTGGGATCATGCTCTCATCACCCACTAGGATGAAATCCGCATCTACATCTATCACGTACGCAAGCGGCTCAAGACAACGCTGGCAGACCAACGGTGCCTTGCCGTGCATATGTAGCCGCAGTCTTGGCTTGCTTTCTGCATCGACATAACCACTCAACTCGTAATCCAGCGATGCATCGGCTGATACTAAATCAGCCAGGCGCAAAAATTGCGAGAGCGCGATTGTATCATGAATCGCAAGGCCTTTTCGCGCGAACTCAATAGCATCGATAACCGGCAGTTTGGGTGGTGCAGCCATAGGGGGCGCATGATATAATCTGCGCCCTTTGGTGTCAAAACTAGTTCTTTAAATCAGTGACAGGTCAGCCGCGTGATTAAAAAAATTCTTATAGCCAATCGAGGGGAAATTGCTGTTCGTATCGTCCGTGCTTGCTCCGAAATGGGGATCAAGTCGGTAGCAATTTATTCCGATGCTGACCGGCATGCGCTTCATGTGAAGAAAGCGGATGAGGCCTACAACATCGGTTCCGATCCCGTCATTGGCTACCTCAATGCACATAATATCGTTAACCTGGCAGTCGCCTCGGGGTGCGATGCTCTGCATCCTGGATACGGTTTCCTATCTGAAAACCCTGAGTTGGCTGAGATTTGCGCTCGCCGTGGGATCAAGTTCATTGGCCCTTCTGCCAAGGTCATTCGCCAGATGGGAGACAAGATCCAGGCCCGCAATGCCATGTTGGCTGCCGGCATTCCTTGTGTCCCCGGGAGTAAAGGCAATTTGGAAAATGTCGAGGAAGCTCGTCAGCTCGCCAAGAAGATTGGTTACCCCGTGATGCTCAAGGCCACCAATGGTGGTGGCGGTCGTGGCATTCGCCGCTGTAATGACGAGAAGGAACTGCTGGGCAACTACGACCGTGTTATCTCGGAGGCCAGTAAAGCTTTCGGCAAGCCTGAAGTATTCCTTGAAAAATGTGTGGTCAACCCGCGCCATATCGAAGTGCAGATTCTGGCAGACTCCCACCGCAACGTTATTCATTTGTTCGAGCGCGATTGCTCCATTCAGCGTCGCAACCAGAAACTGATTGAAATAGCGCCCTCCCCGCAGTTGAGCCAGGCGCAACGCGAATACATCGGCAAGCTGGGGGTCAAGGCGGCCAAAGCGGTGGGTTACGAGAATGCCGGCACAGTTGAATTCCTCCTGGATTCAGACAACAACTTCTATTTCATGGAGATGAATACGCGTCTCCAGGTTGAGCATACAGTGACTGAAAGCATCACCGGCATTGACATCGTGCAGGAGCAAATACGGATTGCCGACGGCATGAAACTGCAGTACAAGCAGGACGATGTCCATTATCGTGGCTATGCAATGGAGTTCCGCATCAACGCCGAAGATCCAAAAAATGACTTCCTGCCGAGCTTCGGCAAGATCACGCGCTACTATGCGCCGGGCGGTCCTGGCGTACGTACAGACGCTGCAATGTACAGCGGCTACTCCATTCCACCTTACTATGACTCCATGTGTGCAAAATTGACTGTCTGGGCACTCACGTGGGATAGCGTTATTGAGCGCGGCCGCCGCGCACTAAATGACATGGTCGTGTATGGTGTGAAGACGACTATTCCTTATTATCAGGAAATCCTGCAGCACCCGGATTTCAAGCAGGCGCATTTTGATACCAGTTTTGTTGAAACACATCCTGAACTGGTGAACTACGCTACCGAATTCCCGCCTGAATTGATAGCAGCCGCTATTTCAGCAGCAATCGCTGCTCATGAAGGCATTTGATCTAACCTAAACCGATAAGTTAAAAATATGTCAAAAGTATTTGTTTCTGAATTAGTTTTAAGAGACGGACATCAGTCGCTCATCGCTACCCGCCTGCGCACTGAGGATATGTTACCGATCTGTTCGAAGCTGGATGCTATCGGTTTCTGGTCGCTCGAAGCTTGGGGCGGCGCCACTTTCGATGCTTGTGTACGTTACTTAAGGGAAGATCCCTGGGAGCGTTTGAGAAAACTCCGCAGGGCATTACCTAATACACGCATCCAGATGTTGCTCCGCGGACAAAACCTGCTGGGCTACCGTCATTATTCCGATGATGTTGTCCGAGCCTTTATCCAGAAATCTGCCGATAACGGAGTGGATGTATTCCGCGTTTTTGACGCGATGAATGACATTCGCAACATTCGCGTATCCATAGAAGCTGTAAAAGCTGCTGGCAAACATGCCGAAGGCGCTCTTAGTTATACGACCAGTCCCGTCCACAATGTGGACTACTTTGTCAGCCTGGCTACGGAATTGGCTAACATGGGCTGCGATACCATCGCGATCAAGGACATGGCGGGCCTATTGACGCCTTCAATGACAAGCGAATTGGTCAAGGCGTTGCGCGCGACCATAAATCTACCCATCCATTTGCACAGCCACGCGACTTCCGGTCTCTCAGGCATGTGTTTCCTCAAGGGGGTTGAAGCCGGTGCGGAAATTATCGACACTTGCGTATCAGCCTTCGGCGAAGGCGCGAGCCATACCTCTACCGAAAGTTTTGTGGCGGCCCTAAAAGGCACGGAATACGACACCGGATTGAGCCTGGAAGCGCTGCAGGAAATCACCGCCTACTTCCGCGAAGTACGCAAGAAATATTGGCAGTTTGAGAGCGACCATACCGGCGTCGATACCCGTGTACTCGTCAACCAGGTGCCTGGCGGCATGATTTCCAACCTCGCCAATCAGCTTAAGGAGCAAGGCGCGCTCAATCGCATGGACGAAGTTCTCGCAGAGATACCACGGGTTCGTGAAGACTTAGGATTCCCCCCACTGGTAACCCCGACTTCGCAGATCGTAGGTACACAAGCCGTACTCAACGTTATGACAGGTGAGCGCTATAAGTCGGTCACTAATGAGGTCAAGAATTACCTGCTGGGCCATTACGGGAAAGCGCCAGGCAAAATCAATGCTGATGTCAAAACCCTGGCCGTGGGTAACGCACCCACCATTGAGGGCCGCCCTGCAGACTTGCTTGAAGATGAGATGGAAAAGCTTCGCACTGAGTCTGAAGGTCTAGCCAAAACCGAGGAAGATGTGCTGACTTATGCCATGTTCCCTGATATGGCCAAAACCTTCTTGCAGGAGCGTAACGCCGGGACACTCAAGCCTGAACCGTTACTTCCCAAGGAGGCTGCAGCTTCCAAAGGCGCACGCTACGCCCCCAGTGAGTTCAATGTCACATTGCATGGAGAAACATTCCATATCAAGCTGACTGGCAGCGGCCACCACGGCGAAGAGCAGCGTCCCTTCTATGTGTCAGTCGATGGCATTGCTGAAGAAGTGCTGGTAGAAACCTTGAATGAAATCCAGGTAACCTCAGGGGAAACTTCTGACCGCAAGAAACCCGCTAACGAGTCCAGCCGCACGAATGGACGCCCTCGCCCTACACATGTAGGTTGTGTCACTACAGCCATGCCTGGAAACATCGTGGAGGTGAAGGTAAAGGCTGGCGACAAGGTCAATGCCGGCGATCCCGTCCTGGTGATTGAAGCCATGAAGATGGAGAACGAGATCCAGGCGCCCAAGAGTGGCATCGTGGTTGCCGTGCACGTTCAGAAAGGCGATAGCGTCACGCCTGATGAGTCACTGCTGGAAATTCAGCCTGAATAAAGCGTTATTGCCGATATTCATCGGCTAGGCTGATGGAAAACTACACGCTCATTCTCGCGTCTTCCTCGATCTACAGGCGGGAGCTACTTTCCCGTCTGTACATCTCTTTCACTGTTGAATCTCCTGAGGTGGATGAAACACCTCTCACCAACGAACTTCCTGAGCAAACCGCACTTCGCCTTGCAGAAGCCAAGGCCCGCAAGGTGGGCCAGCATCACCAGAATGCTTTGATCTTAGGCTGTGACCAAGTAGCTGTGCTCGATGGCAAACAGTTGGGCAAACCTTTGGTGCATGACGTGGCATTTCGTCAGCTACGCATGATGCAGGGCCGTAGTGTCATCTTTCATAGTGCGATCTGCCTCTACAATAGCCTGACTGGAAACCTACAATCCAAGATTGTTCCTTACTCCGTGAAGTTTCGGCAGCTAGATGATGCTGAAATAGAACGTTATCTGCACAAGGAACAGCCATACCACTGTGCTGGCAGTGCCAAGTCTGAAGGTTTGGGTATTGCCCTAATCGAGCATATGCGAGGAGATGACCCCAATGCCTTGATCGGCCTGCCGCTGATCGCTTTGATTGATATGCTCAAGAATGAAGGCGTCAACGTAATCTGAGCCGTGACGTTCTTGTGACAACGCTTAAGGAGACATAATGATCATCCGTCCCACCCTGCTCTGCCTCGTCATGAGCAGCCTGTGTACAAGTGCTTATGCAGCCGATGCCAAAGAAACAGTGAGTACATTGCAGGATCAAAAGCAGGTCGCCGTCACCATCTATAACAATGATCTAGCCTTGGTAAAAGATCAGCGCAGGGTACAGCTCAACAAGGGGCACAACACGCTAGCCTTGCGTGATGTCAGTGCTCAAATACGCCCTGAAACTGCACTGTTGCACAGCCTCTCCTCCCCGGGCAGCATAAGCCTACTTGAACAGAACTTTGATTTTGACTTGCTGACCCCACAGAAACTGTTGGAAAAATATATAGGAAAATCTGTCACCCTGGTCAGGATGAATCCTGCCACAGGTGCTGAAACAGCCGAGCGCGCGCAGGTGTTGTCGACCAATGAAGGCGCGGTATTCAGAGTAGGCAATCGTATTGAAACGGGCATGCCTGATCGTATCGTTTATGACGAAGTGCCTGAAAACCTGCGTGATCGCCCTACATTGGTTACCCAGTTAGACAACAGGGGTCCAGCAGATCAAACAATGGAGCTCAGCTATCTGACGACCGGCTTGAGCTGGAAAGCTGATTATGTCGCAGAACTCAATCCTGCCGAGAACAGACTCGATCTCACTGGCTGGGTCACACTGACCAATACCAGCGGTACCCATTACCCGGATGCCAAATTGCAACTCGTTGCGGGTCACGTCAATATGGTGAGAGAGCAACCGATTATGGAAGACATGCGGGTCAAATCCATGGCAATGCCTGCTCCCCAGATGGCGGAAGAATCCTTGCTCGAGTATCACTTATATACCCTCGATAGACCGACCACCTTGGCTCAAAACCAGACCAAGCAGGTCTCCCTGCTCACCGCGAGCAATGTACCGGTACGCAAGGAATATCTACTACGTGGCGCTGAGCATTATTATCATGGCAACTATGATGACCTGGGTCAAAAGCTCAAGGTCGGGGTATTCCTGGAGTTTGATAACAAGCAAACCTCCAATCTCGGAATGCCATTACCTAAAGGCATACTTCGTGTATACAAGAAAGACAGCACCGGCGCAGCACAATTTGTCGGCGAAGATAGCATAGACCATACGCCCAAGAACGAAACTGTCCGTGCTAAATTAGGTGATGCTTTTGACGTGACGGCAAATAAGAAGCAGACGGATTTCAAAAAGCTTCCAAGTCCGGAAAAAGGCACCAGTCTTTTTGAAAGCGCTTATCAGATCGTCCTCAAGAATGCGACAAAAGACGAGGTGACAGTGACGGTTCAGGAGCCAATCCCTGGGGATTGGCGCATGATCAGCACCAGCCACACGCATAAAAAGGCCACGAGCAATATGGCTGAGTGGCATGTAAAAGTGCCGGCTGAAGGCCAAACAACACTTACTTATCGCGTACAGGTCAAACATTGACCCAGGTACTTGCAGGAACCTTATACCTGGTTCCCGTTACACTGGGCGGCAGTAATCTGGAGTACGCCCTACCCGCCAATGTTATCCATACTGCCCGCCAGCTAGACACGTTTATCGTCGAGAACGAAAAGACTGCGCGCCAGTTCCTGGGCATGATAAAGCCTGCCAAGCCGGTGAGGGAAGTAAACCTGTTAACACTTAATGAGCATACTGCCGAAAAAGAGCTGCCTCAGCTGCTAGCGCCTTTACTGAATGGGCGCGATGTCGGTCTCATCTCGGAAGCAGGATGCCCTGGCATCGCCGACCCGGGCGCTGATCTGGTGCGGCTGGCGCATCGGAAGGGTATTCGGGTCGTACCGCTGATTGGCCCTTCTTCCATTCTGCTGGCGCTGATGGCCTCAGGCATGAATGGTCAGCGTTTCACCTTCCTGGGGTATCTGCCCTCAGAAAAAAACGAACGAATCCAGAAATTAAGGGAGATTGAAAAGAAGTCCCAGCAGTTTCAGGAGACTCAAATTTTCATCGAAACGCCTTACCGCAACCAACATATGCTGCAGGATATTGTAGACACATGCCATGCAGAAACCAGGTTCTGCATCGCAACTAACTTGACCCTTGAGAGCGAACGGATTGTCAGCAAATCAATCGCTGAATGGAAGAAATCCACGTTGCCAGATTTGCACCGGCAACCTACAGTATTTCTGCTTCTAAGCTAAGCAACTCCCGCACTGGAGCATAACTGCGCCGGTGAATTGGACAGACTCCATGAGTTTGTAACCGCAGCAAATGATCCCGCGTGGAATACCCCTTGTGCTTGGCGAAGTCATATTCGGGATACAAAGCATGCAGCCTGCACATTTCTTCATCCCGTGCTGTTTTGGCCAGGATCGAGGCTGCAGAGATGGAGGCAATCTTGCTATCGCCGTCTACGATTGCTTCTGCAGGAATGGCAATCCTTGGGCAATGCAGGCCATCCACCAAGACCTGGTGGGGCAGCAGGTGCAAAGTTTCTATGGCTCTCTTCATGGCAAGCAGGCTTGCCTGAAGGATATTGATCTGATCAATTTCCTCAACACTGCTGCTTGCAATAGACCAGGCCAGCGCGCGCTGCTTGATTTTGGCTGCAAGCTCGGTGCGCTGCTTTTCACTTAGAACTTTGGAATCGGCCAGTCCTCGAATGGAACGCTTGGGATCCAGGATAACTGCAGCGGCATATACAGGTCCGGCCAAAGGCCCTCGACCTGCTTCGTCTACACCACAAACCAGCTGCAAAGTGAGCATTTATAGGTACCCCAGCACAGCCTTGGCTGCCTTCTCTTCCGAGGTTTGGCGCAGCTTCTTGTGAAGGCGCATGAATTCCGAACGTATTTCCTTGCAGCCAGCCTTGTCGTTCAACAATTGAAGCAAGGTCTCGGATAGTTTCTCGGGAGTGGCATCATGCTGCAGTAATTCCGGAACCACGAAGCGTTCTGCAAGAATATTAGGCAACCCTACGTAGGGCAGATAATTCATCCGCTTGAGTATTTGCCAGCTCAAAGCCGGCATGCGGTAAGTCACAATCAATGGTTTCTTGTATAAAGCTGCTTCAAGCGTGGCAGTACCGGAGGCCACGATGATGGCATCCGCCGCTTCCATTGCAAGATGAGAGTGGCCGAAAAGGATCTGGACAGGCAATACCTGCCCTTGATTACGGTAGAGGGCACGCTCAAAAATTGTGCGCGTTTCCCGGGTGACTAATGGAACCAGAAACTGGATTTCAGGTTGCGCTTCAGTGAGCAGCCGCGCAGTTTCCACAAAGAGCTCAGCAAGCTGCTGCACTTCACTTTGTCGGCTACCGGGCAGCATAGCGATTACCAGTTTGCCGGGCTTGATCTTGAGACTTTCGCGTGCGGCCTCAGCATTAGGCTCAAGCGGTATCATATCCGCCAGTGGATGCCCGACATAGGTTACTGGAACATCAGCCTGTTCATAAAGAGTAGGTTCGAACGGGAATAACGCAAGCATATGTGACACTGCACGTTTTATCTTGCGCATACGGCTCTTGCGCCATGCCCAGATGGATGGGCTGACATAATGAATGGTACGAATTCCCTTGCGTTTGAGGCTGCGTTCCAATGAGAAATTGAAATCAGGCGCATCTATCCCGATGAATAAATCGGGCGGATTCTGCAGAAAATAGCGGCGAAGTTGTCGGCGGATGTTTAACAGGTCGGGCAGATGGCGCAGCACTTCCACATACCCACGCACTGACAGCTTCTCCATGGGGAAAAGGGTCTGCGCGCCTTCTGCCATCATTTTGGGACCGACAATCCCTACAAACTCAATATCAGGACGTTGCTTTTTCAGAGCTCTGATCAAATGGCTGCCCAGCAAGTCCCCTGACGCTTCTCCAGCTACAATCCCTATTGTCGGCATGGAACTAACGAATGATGCCGCGCGTAGAGCTATCGAGAAACTCGAGCAGAATCCCGATTTCAGAACATTTTTCGTGTTGCGAGCGCAATTGCTGCTTTGCCTCATCAAGTGTCAAACCATTTCGGTATAACGCCTTATACGCCCGCTTCAGGTTCATGATGGTATCGGAAGAAAAGCCTCGGCGTTTAAGACCTTCTGCATTAATGCCATGCGGTTTTGCATCGTAACCAGCAGCGGTAACATAAGGGGGAATGTCCTTAAACACAACCGAGCCCACTGCCGTGATCACGTGAGCCCCAATTTTGCAAAATTGGTGTACCAGTGTGAACCCACCAAGGATTGCGAAATCATCAATCTCGACATGGCCCGCCAGCGAGGAGTTGTTGGCAAAAATCGTGTTATCGCGAATCTGGCAATCATGGGCAATGTGGACATAGGCCATGATCCAGTTGTTATTCCCGATCCTCGTGGCGCCCTTGTCTTGAACTGTGCCTCGATTGAAGGTGCAGAATTCGCGAATCGTATTGCCGTCGCCGATCTCTAACGTGGTGGGTTCGTCGACGTATTTCTTGTCCTGTGGCATTTCGCCAAGAGAAGAGAATTGAAAAATACGATTGTTTTTGCCGATGGTCGTTGGCCCCTTGATGGCCACGTGGCTGCCAATGCTGGTACCGCCGGCAACTCTTACATGCGGGCCAATAACCGAATAAGGCCCTACCTCAACAGTAGAATCCAGTTCCGCTTTTGAATCAATAATAGCGGTAGGATGAATTCTGGGCGCTGCATCAGGCATGGCTATCTTCTTGATCAATCGCCTTCAGAATACACATCATTTCAGCCTCAGCCACAACAACGCCATCCACCGAGGCTTCACCACAATACTTCCAGATACCCCTAAGGATACGGTCAATCCTGACCTTGAGTATCAGCTGATCCCCCGGGGAGACCGGTTTCTTGAAACGTACCTTGTCTATACCCGCAAAATAGTAAATGGAATCGTCATTAGGCTTGGTTTCCATAGTGCGGAAAGAAAGAATAGCTGCCGCTTGCGCCATGGCTTCAACAATCAGGACCCCAGGCATAACAGGATGATATGGAAAATGGCCTGGAAAATAAGGTTCATTCACACTTACGTTCTTTACAGCAACGATTTCCTTGCCAAGCTCCAATGAGAGCACACGATCGACCAGCACAAAGGGATAACGATGCGGCAAATGTTGCAGTATTTCATGGATGTCCATGCTTGTGTTCTTATCAGTCATATTGCCCTCTGGCGATGTCTTTGGATTACTATTTCTTGTTATCTTGCGCTGCTTGAGACTTAATCTCGGCTAGTTGTTTTTCTAGCGTTTTGACCTGCTCCGACAGTTTACTCAGATGTCGCAAGGCGGCAGCGGTTTCCAGCCAGTCTTCATGCGTCTGAAAAGGCATGAGTGCCGTATAAGTGCCAGCCTTACGTAATGAACGGGTGATCATGCTGCCTGGCGATATTGTTACTCGGTCTGCAATGTCGAGGTGGCCCAAAATCATGGCCGCACCCCCAATTCTGCAGTGTTTGCCAACTCTCGCGCTTCCGGCGATTCCCACGCAACCCGCTATGACGCTATGCGCACCAATGTGGCAATTATGGCCGATCTGCACTTGATTATCGATTTTTACCCCATTTTCGATAATCGTGTCGTCCAAGGCACCGCGATCTACGGTGGTATTTGCACCGATATCGACATTATCGCCGATAACTACCCGACCAACCTGTGGAATTTTAACCCAGGAACCATTATCTTCAGCGTAGCCGAAACCATCGGCCCCTATGATGCAGCCGGCAAAAAGATTGCAATCATTACCGACTACGCAACCATGATGAATAACGACATGAGCGTGTAATGTTGTGTTGTCCCCAATGGAAACCCTGTCTCCAACCACACAACCCGCCTCCATACGTACATTCTTGCCCAGGATGACATTATTGCCGATGGCACAGTGTGCGGATATGCTTGCAGTGTCGGGTATAGAAGTACCTGAACCGACACTCACATAATCCGACACCCCTGCTTCTGCTTTTGGAGCAGGGTGGAACAAGGCGCTCACTCTGGCAAAGTAGGCATAAGGATTAGCGGTGACAATGCGGGGAAGTTTGGTAATGTCACGGTTGTCCGAGCTGACCACCAAGGCGCTCGCTTTGGATTCGACCAATAGCGAACGGTATCTAGAGTCTGCAAGAAAGCTGATCTGCCCTGGCTGGGCACTGGCAAGCGACGCTGCACCGGTTACTACTTCATCGTTACCTAGCAACTCCCCCCCGAGGCGAGCTACAATTTCCCCTAGGGAATAGCGCATGCTCATCTGATGAAATTAACGCCAGTGAATGGCTATTTCTTACCTAGAGACTTAAGTACCTTGTCGGTGATATCTACTTTATTACTTGCATACGCAACACCGCTGTAGATGACCAAGTCGTAGCCTTCAGCTTGAGCCACTGATGAAACTGCCTTGTTGATACGCTCCTGCAAAGAACCCAATTCCTCGTTTTTGCGCAGGTTGACGTCTTCCCTCAGTTCTCGCTGTTTGCGCTGGAACTCGATTTTCAGATTGGAAATGTCCCGTTCCTTGTTGCGACGCTCGGTTTCAGAGAGGGTCAGACTATTCTTGTCCAGCGCGCTCTCCTGGTCCCGAATCTGTTTCTGCATACGTTCCAGTTCCTGCGTGCGTGGGCTGAACTCCTTTTCCAGCTTCTTGCCACTTTCGGCCGTCTGGGGAGCTTCTTGCAGGATCTTGTCTACCTGTACATATCCTATTTTCAGTTCAGCCGCACTTGCAGATGCCATATAGACGAAGAAACTTGCCGCGAGCAGGCATTTCAACAACTTGTTCAATTCATTCTCCTAAATCAGACTTCAATCAGTTAAAACTGCGAACCAAACTGGAATTGTAAGACCTCGGTTTTATCCGTGTCTTCAGCATTCAAGGCCTTGGCCAATACAACTTTCAGCGGGCCGAATGGAGAATACCAGCTAACTCCAATACCTGTGGAATATCGTAAGTCACCCAGTTCTATGGTTTGATCTTCACCGTAAACAGAACCTACGTCAAAGAAAGTACTCAGGCGCAGTTGCTTCGAATCTTTCATACCCGGGACGGGGAAGTAGATTTCGGCATTACCCACTATCCTCTTGGTACCACCCACAGCATAGCTTTTTCCGGTGATACTGTCCCGCTCGCGTTCACCAATGGCACTGGTTTCAAAGCCTCGTACCGAGTTCACACCACCCACATAGAAATTCTTGAAGAACGGGAATTCGTCACTGCCATAGCTATCGGCATACCCAATTTCACCATTGAGCATGAAAGTAATGCTCTTGGTGATGTCTTTATACCAGGAATGTTTATAGTCGAGCTTGTAGTATTGAAGATCAAAGCCTGGCAGCGCGAATTCGCTCGAGATTCTTTGCAGCACACCCCGGTTGGGGAACAGGACATTGTCACGGGTGTCATGGGTCCAACCCAAGTTCAGCATCAAACTCGTATTGTCGCAGCCGCTGGAGCTGTCACAGAAATCGCGATAGCGGTCCGGACTTTGAGCCTGAAGATCAATGGACGTGTAGTCGAAGGTCAAGCCCGCATTGACTGAATCTCGCTCATTGAGTGGCATGCCGAAGCGCACGCCCCCACCGTAGGAGGAGCTTTCATACACGCCCGTTTTTAGATAGCTGGTATCGACATCTCGGCGGTAAATATCAAAGCCGCGGCTAATGCCATCAGGCGTGAAATAGGGATCAGTGTAAGAAAGTGAGTAAACCGTATTCACTTCACCCGTATTGACTTGAGCACTGACGCGATTGCCAGTACCTAGAAAGTTGTTCTGATTGACTGTCACGCCGAATACGATACCTTCAGCACTGGATAAGCCCGCACCGAACATAACGCTACCGGTAGATTTTTCAGTGACGTTTATATTGAGATCAACCTGATCGGTAGTCCCCGGGACTGCCGGGGTTTCGACGTTCACATCTTCAAAGAACTGCAGCCTATCAAGCCGCTCCTTGGATCGCTTGATCTTGTCAGCGCCATACCAAGCTGATTCCAGTTGACGCATTTCACGACGCAGGACTTCATCGCGAGTCCTTGTGTTGCCAGTCAGGTTGATTCGACGAACATATACCCTGCGACCCGGATCTATGAAGAATGTGAATGCGACCGTTTTGTTCTCTTTGTTCACCTCGGGAACGGCATTGACGTTAGCAAAAGCATAACCGTCATTACCCAAGCGATCACCAATAGCCTTGCTGGATTCAGTCACTTCCTTGCGGTTGAATATTTCACCAGGTTCGACTGTAATCAGTTCGCGAATCTCTTCTTCCGGCAGCAGCATTTCCCCTGCCAGTTTGACATCTGTAACGGTGTACTTTTCGCCTTCGCTAACATTGATTGTGATGTAAATATCGCGCTTGTCGGGTGTAATGGAAACTTGCGTTGACTCGATGTTGAATTCAAGATAGCCCTGATTCATGTAGAAGGAACGCAAAGCCTCAAGATCGGCCGTGAGCTTCTGCTTGGAATACTGGTCATTCTTGTTCCACCAGGTGAGCCATCCAGGCGTGGTCAACGCGAATTGCTCTAGCAATACCTCTTCATCGAATGCTTTGTTGCCGACGATATTAAGACTGCGAATCTTGGATATTGCGCCCTCTTCAATATCAAAACGGATGGCAACACGGTTGCGCTCGAGAGGGCTGATGATCGCTTTTACATTAGCTCCATACTTGCCTTGGGCAAGATACTGGCGCTTGATTTCCTGCTCGGCTCGATCAAGCATGGAGCGGTCAAAAATGAGACCCTCTGATAGGCCAATCTGCTTGAGCCCCTCGGTCATCTTGTCGCTTGGGAAGGATTTGTTACCACTGAAAGTAATGCTGGCGATGGCCGGACGTTCCTGGATAGAAACGACCAGGACATTTCCTTCCACTTCAATACGAACATCCTTGAAAAAGCCGGTCCCGTATAGGGATTTAATCGCTTGCGTGGCCTTTTCGTCGTTCATCGTGTCACCGACCTTGACAGGCAGGTAGTTGAAGACTGTACCGGGTTCGGTGCGCTGGATGCCTTCAACGCGGATATCTTGGATGACGAATGGTTCTAGCGCTAAGACTGAAGTGGAGAACAAGCTGAGCAGCAGAAAGGGGATGTACCTGAGTTTCATTAATGTCAGCCAGTTATAAGTCTACTAATATCATTATATAAAGCGCACGCCATTAATAACCCCAGCAGTACGAATCCTATGCGATAACCGACTTCCATGACCTTCTCGGAAACCGGGCTCCCCTTCACGATTTCGACCATATAATACAACAAATGCCCACCATCCAACACGGGGATGGGCAGCAAGTTCAGAATGCCCAGGCTGATGCTCACCAAGGCCAGAAAGCCGAGAAAAGTTTTCCAGCCAGCATCCGCACTTTGCCCGGCAAAACTGGCGATGGTGACCGGACCGCTCAAGCCTTTCCAAGATACTGCGCCAGTGATCATATTGCCCAGCATTTTTAGACTGAATACGGATGTTTCCCAGGTTTTACCGACTGCTTTGTTCAAGGCTGCGATCGGATCATATTGCTTATGCACGAGGAATTGCTGCATGTCGGATTCGTTCATATGATAAGCAGCACCTATCCTGCCTACTTCTGCACCATTTTCCTTCGCCACCTCAGGAGTAATCATTAAAGGCAATACAGCGTTATGACGCTGTACTGTTAATCTAAGGTCCTTGCCGGGATTTTGGCGCACAATATTAACCAGCTCGTCCCATTGTGCGATGCGCTTTCCATCCACCTGAAGCACGTTGTCACCAGCTTTGAGTCCCGCTGCTTCAGCGGCACTACCTGCTATCACTTCCCCCACAACGGCAGGCACAGAGGGCCGGAAGGGGTTCAATCCCAGTTGGTGTAGGATATCCTGCTCGACATCATCCGACTTCGGTATTGAAAGTTCATGAAGATGGTATTCGCGATCACCATACAGCACCTTAAGCTTGACGGAAGCTGCATCAGCTGATTCCTGCAGCAACAACCACCGCACATCCTGCCAGGTAGCGACAGGCTGGTTGGCAACTTCGCGAATCAAGCCTCCTGTGTTTACACTGGCTACTGCAGCAGGCGTCCCTGGCGGGATTTCGCCCAGCACGGGCTTTAATCCTGTGACGCCATGCATGAAAAGCACCCAATAGATCAAAATCGCTAGCAATAGGTTAGCTATGGGGCCGGCGGTCACGATTGCAAAGCGTTTCCATACGGATTGGCGGTTGAACGCCCGGGGCAGATCAGCTTCGTGAATGGAAGCGACTGGGGTTTCCCGTTCATCCAGCATTTTCACATAGCCGCCCAAAGGAAACGCAGCCAGCACGAATTCGGTTTCGTCCTTACCAAACTTCCTTTGGTATAGAGGCTTGCCAAACCCGATTGAAAACCGCAAGACCTTGACATCAAACCAGCGGGCCACTTGAAAGTGGCCATATTCGTGGACTGTGATCAGTATGCCCAACGTCACGATGAATGCCAGCAAGGTCGTCATCAATGCACCATCATCCATTCAGCAGCCGCTTCCCGGGCTGCAAGATCCGCAGCAATCACGGTATCAAGGGTCCGAGCTTCCTGTATCACCGCAGCAGACAGTACCGATTCAATCATGCGAGGGATGCCCATGAAATGTATCTTCCGGTCCAGAAAAGCGGACACCGCCACTTCATTGGCAGCATTGAGGATTGCCGGAGCAGTACCGCCCCGCTCCAGCGCTTCGTAGGCCAGCCGTAGGCACGGGAAGCGAACTATGTCGGGCGCCTCGAAATCAAGCCTTGCTATCTTCATCAAATCCAATGCGCTGACACCGCTATCAAGCCTGTCCGGATAACCCAGAGCATACGCAATGGGGGTTCGCATGTCAGGGTTGCCCAGCTGAGCAAGTACGGAGCCATCCACATATTCCACCATGGAGTGGATCACACTCTGCGGATGAACCACGACTTCAATCTGTTCCGGTTTGGCATTAAAGAGCCAATGGGCTTCAATAACCTCCAGCCCTTTGTTCATGAGCGTGGCGGAGTCAATTGTGATCTTGGGACCCATAACCCAGTTTGGATGATTGAGTGCTTGTTCACAAGTCACGTTTTGCAGCTCATCCTCGGTTTTGGTACGGAATGGCCCCCCCGATGCAGTGAGCAAGACACGCTTTACCCCCCCATCCATGAGGCTGTCACAGCGGCGGGCTGGCATGACCTGAAAAATGGCATTGTGTTCACTATCAATGGGTAACAAAGTGGCAGAGCCCTCTTCTACAGCCTGCATGAAGAGACTACCTGCCATTACCAAGGTTTCTTTATTGGCCAGTAGAACCCGTTTTCCCGAACGCGCTGCTGCCATTGCAGGTCGCAATCCAGCTGCACCCACAATTGCTGCCATGACTGCATCCACCTCTGGATGGGCAGCGATTTCTTCCAGCGCTGACATGCCAAACAAAACCTGGGTACTGCTTCCAGCGTCCCGCAGCTTAGATCTCAAAGATTCAGCTGCGCCTTCTGACAACATGACCGCATATGCCGGCTCAAAGGTAACGCATTGCTTGAATATGGCTTCTACATTGGCATTTGCGGTGAGGGCGTAGGCGCGGAAACGGTCGGGGTGCCGGGCGATAACGTCGAGGGTGTGCGTGCCGATGGTGCCCGTAGCGCCAAAAATGGCGACGTTCTGCTGCTTAGACATAGAACATCAAGACATTGTAATAAATAGGGAAATAGATAAAAAAAGCTGCCAGAGGCAAACTGGAAGTGAGCCCATCAATGCGATCCAACATGCCGCCATGTCCGGGCAGCAGATTGCTGCTGTCCTTGACATTGGCCTGTCTCTTCATCAGTGACTCAAGCAGGTCGCCCATGATGCTCAGCACTGTGACTCCCCATACGCCGGCAATTAGCCAATAGTGGAAATCAAATGCCAGGCACAGCACCAGCGCATACAGACTGACCGCGATCCAGGCGCCTATCACGCCTTCCCAGGTTTTTCCCGGGCTGATCTTAGGGGCCAGCTTGTGCTTGCCAAAACGCTTTCCTGTGAAGTAGGCCGCAGTATCGGCGATCCAGATAACAGCGATGAGTCCGAGCAGCAGCCTGGGATCGACATTCCGGAGGCTAACTAAAGACAGCCACAAGGGTCCCAAGACAAGCCAACCAGCCACAGCCATGATGAATTTATGTTTGGGTTGAAAGCGGAAAATGAGCCAGGAAGGACTAACGATGAGCCAGAAAGCCGTGGCCGCCAGAATGCCCCAAAACAGGACAAGGGGTCTGATGTGGGCAAGCCCCAGATAGTCGGCAAACACAAGTAAGCCACCGAAGAGCAGGAAAAGCCCGCTATATAGTCTTTTCCCCACTAAGGAAAACTTTGCCAGGCCGCCCCATTCCCAGATACCGATCAAGACGATACTCAATGTCAACAGCGCCCAATACGTATCCGGCAACAAAAACAACGCCAGCAGAAAGGCACCCAGCAAGGTAAACGAGGTCAGCAATCGTGTCTTAAGCATCCTGCGGCTCCATCAGCTGCTCACTCGTGCGGCCAAACCGGCGTTCACGTTGTTGGTATGACTTGATTGCTTGCTTGAAGGCAGTTTCATTGAAGTCAGGCCACAGGGTATCCGTAAAATAGAGCTCGCTGTAAGCCAGTTGCCACAGCAGGAAATTACTGATGCGCTTTTCCCCGCCCGTGCGGATAAAGAGATCGGGCTCTGGGGCATAATGCATCGAGAGATAAGGCTCGATATCCTGCTCCTCGAAATTGCCTGCCAGTTCAGGTCTTGCCTGCAACATACGATTCATGGCTTGCAGCATGTCCCAGCGCCCACCGTAATTTGCAGCAATCGTCAGGACCAAACCGGTATTGTTTTGGGTCAGGCTTTCTGCTTCGTTGATTTTTGCACATAAGGCAGCATCGAAACGCGAGCGATCTCCAATCATGATCAGGCGGATATTGTTTTCATGCAGTTTGATGACCTCCTTTTTCAAGGCCTCCATGAACAGATTCATGAGGAAGGTCACTTCTTCTGCTGGACGCCGCCAGTTCTCGCTGCTGAATGCAAACAGGGTTAGATACCCAACCCCTAAGGTTGCACATTGCTTGACCATGTCACGCACCACTTCCACACCACGTTTATGGCCAGCAATTCTTGGTAACAGACGCTTTTTAGCCCACCGACCATTGCCGTCCATAATGACGGCAATATGGCGCGGTATCGCACCTGTATCAGGAATAGCTCGTGTGGAGCTGGAGAATAGTGCCAATTAGCGCCCCATCGGAATCGTGAAAATTATGGCGATGGGAAAAAGAGAATTCATCAGTTTATACAGCCATTATCTCGGCTTCTTTGGTTTGCAGCATTTTATCCACCTCGGCCACATACCGGTCAGTAAGCTTCTGGATCTCATCCTGTGCACGACGCTCGTCGTCTTCACTGATCTCCTTATCCTTCAGCAACTTCTTCAGGGCATCGTTGGCATCACGCCGCACATTTCTTACAGCCACCTTGGCGTTCTCACCCTCGGTTCTTACTACCTTGGCCAAATCCCTGCGTCGCTCTTCTGTCAGCATGGGCATAGGCACGCGAATAACATCGCCATTAGTCGCCGGATTCAATCCCAAATCGCTATCACGGATGGCTTTCTCGATTTTGCCAACCATGTTCTTCTCGTATGGCTGAACATTGATCGTACGCGCATCGCCCAGGTTCACGTTTGCTACCTGGTTTACAGCCACCATGGAACCATAATATTCAACCATGACATGATCAAGTAGACCGGTATGCGCACGACCCGTGCGGATCTTGCTCAGATCACTTTTTAGCGCCTCCAGAGACTTCTGCATCTTTTGCTCTGCATTTTTCTTGATGTCATTGATCATTGTTTTCTCCTGCTTTGTCTATCAAGGCACAACACGCGTACCCTCGTCCTCACCCATAACCACCCGCTTCAGCGCGCCTTGCTTGAAAATGCTGAATACCGATATCGGTAGCTTCTGATCACGACACAACGTCAACGCTGTGGCATCCATGACCTTCAGGTTCTTGACGATAGCTTCATCAAAAGTGATGGTCTTGTAACGCATGGCATCTGCATGGGTTTTTGGATCATCTGTATAAACGCCATCCACTTTGGTTGCCTTGAGCACAATTTCGGCGTTCATCTCCATGCCACGCAAGGCTGCGGCCGTGTCGGTCGTGAAAAATGGATTCCCGGTGCCAGCACCAAAAATGACCACTCGCCCCTCTTCCAGGTAACGGATGGCCTTGCCACGAATGTAAGGTTCAACGACCTGTTCAATATTCAGAGCGGATTGCACGCGGCTGATAAGACCAATGTGGCGCATAGCATCTTGCAACGCGAGTGCATTCATGACGGTGGCCAGCATGCCCATATAATCAGCTGTTGCGCGATCCATGCCTTCTGCTGCCGGGGCTACGCCGCGGAAAATATTGCCGCCGCCGATCACTACCGCCACCTGCACACCTAGATCAACAACTTCCTTGATTTCCTCGACAATGCGAGAAATGGTAGCGCGATTGATACCGTAACTATCCTCGCCCATAAGGGCTTCACCGGATAGCTTGAGCAGGATGCGTTTGTAGGCGGGTGCGGTCATGAGGCTCCTATTTAATCATAAAAAACGTGGATTACATGAACTGCAATCCACGCTTTCAGGATGTCACTTTACGAGGCGTGACAGGTTATAACTTAGCGGCAGCCGCCACTTCAGCGGCGAAATCCGTTTGTACCTTCTCGATGCCTTCGCCCACGACATACATATGGAAGGAGGCTACGCTTGCACCCTTGGACTTCAGCAGTTGCTCAATAGACTGCTTGTCATCCTTGACGAAAGGCTGGCTTAGCAGGGTTACTTCCTTCAGGAACTTCTGCACCGTGCCATCTGCAATCTTGTCCAGCATAGCTTCCGGCTTGCCTGCTTCCTTGGCCTTTTCAATAGCCACACGGCGTTCAGCTTCAATCAGATCAGATGACACGCCGCTAGCGTCCAGTGATTTCGGTTTGGCTGCAGCAATGTGCATGGCAATGTCCTTGCCCAGCGCATCGTCACCACCAACGAGGTCAACCAGCACGCCAATCTTGCCGCTGTGAACGTAGCTGACCAGCTTGCCTTGCGCTGCAACGCGCACAAAACGACGCATAGACATGTTCTCGCCGATTTTGCCGACCAATTGAGCACGCACTTCTTCAGCAGTGGAATCACCAATCTTGAGTGCGGTCAACGCAGATATATCGGAAGGATTATTCTTAGCCGCCAGTTCAGCCAGATTGCGGGTCAGCGCAAGAAAGTCATCGTTTTTGGCAACAAAGTCGGTTTCACAATTGACCTCAACCATCGCGCCCAACTTGCCATCCGTAGAAATATAAATGCCTACGGTGCCTTCGGCAGCTACACGGCCCGCAGCCTTGTTTGCCTTGTTGCCGAAACGCACACGCAGGATTTCCTCAGCACGCGTCATGTCGCCTTCAGCTTCGGAAAGAGCTTTCTTGCAGTCCATCATGGGGGCATCGGTGCGCTCACGTAGCTCTTTCACCATGCCTGCTGTAATTTCAGCCATTTTTTAACTCCTTAAACTTTGATCTTGATTGATACGAATGCGGCCCGGTTCAGGCGGATATAAAAAAAGGGGCCGGAGCCCCTTTTTTAGGGTGTTACTCGGTTGCGGCCTCTTCGACCTCAACGAATTCCTCGTCAGTGGAGGATTTTACGATTTCAGCGATAGCCTGGCTGCGGCCTTCGAGCACTGCATCAGCGATGCCACGTGCATAAAGACGAATCGCACGGCTGGAGTCATCGTTGCCGGGGATGACATAAGCAATGCCATCAGGTGAGTTGTTGGTATCAACCACGCCGATAACCGGGATACCCAGCTTGGCTGCTTCGGTAATCGCACCGCTTTCATGGCCGACGTCGATCACGAAGATGGCATCAGGCAAACCGCCCAATTCCTTGATGCCGCCGATGGAACGCTGCAGCTTTTCAATTTCACGCTTGTAACCAAGCGCTTCTTTCTTGCCGAATTTCTCAAGGCTGCCATCCTGCATCATGGCTTCATAATCCGTGAGACGCTTGATGGACTGCCTGACCGTCTTGTAATTGGTCAGCATGCCGCCCAGCCAGCGATGATTAACGTAAGCGCAACCAGCGCGTTCAGCTTCTTCCTTGATGATTTCGCGTGCCTGGCGCTTGGTGCCTACAAACAGAATGCGGCCCTTGTTGGCTGCGAGTTGGCGCACGTACTTGAGTGCATCCTCGAACAGCGGGAGCGTGGTTTCGAGGTTGACGATATGAATCTTGTTGCGGTCGCCGAAGATATACGGCGCCATTTTGGGGTTCCAGTAGCGGGTTTGGTGGCCAAAGTGGACACCAGCCTCCAGCATTTGTCGCATGGTGATGGACATAGATTTCTCCTGTAAGGGTTATAGCTCACACGCGACCAAAAGATCCATGATGGACACCCTGTACGGTTCGCGTGCTCGGTTTAGTTAACAAAACCGCCAGACCGGCTGATGCCTGCTTAACGGGTCGCGTATGTTAACATAAGCAATTGCCTGGATTCAAGGAAACAAAGCCTGTAAAGGCATGCATTCCAGCATCGAAGCACTTAATCTTACAAAGATTTCACGACTGAATATGGCTGTCTCAATCAAAAACGAAGTAGATATCGAAAAAATGCGCGTTGCAGGCAGGCTTGCCTCCGAAGTGCTCGATTTTATTAGCCCCCACGTGAAGCCAGGTATCACGACAGAAGAGCTGGATCGACTCTGCCATGATTATATGGTCAATGTGCAGAAGACCATCCCTGCGCCATTGAATTACGCTCCACCGGGTCATCGGCCCTACCCGAAGTCCATTTGTACCTCGGTTAACCATCAGATCTGCCACGGCGTGCCGGGTCCTAAGGTGCTCAAGAGCGGTGACATCGTCAACCTTGACATCACAGTCATCAAGGATGGCTATCACGGCGACACGAGCCGCATGTTTTATGTGGGTGAACCGTCCATCCAGGCTAAACGCCTCTGCGAAATCACCTATGAATGCATGTGGCTGGGCATCAGCAAGGTCAAACCTGGTGCAACGCTCGGCGATATTGGACATGCAATCCAGGTTCACGCCGAGAAAAACGGCTTCAGCATCGTGCGTGAGTTTTGCGGCCACGGTATTGGCACCAAGTTCCACGAAGACCCGCAAGTGCTGCACTACGGCAAGCAGGGTGCAGGGCTTAAGCTGCAGGCTGGCATGATCTTTACGATTGAGCCTATGGTGAATGCCGGCAAGCGTGACATCAAACAATTGGGCGACGGGTGGACCATTGTCACCAAGGATCACAGCTTATCGGCCCAATGGGAGCACACTGTATTGGTCACCGGTACGGGGTATGAAGTCTTGACTGTCTCTGCAGGCTCACCGCCTATCCCTGATTTCCTCTAGCATGCAACCCCGTCCTGCAGAGAACGCCACTGCAAGCCTAGCCCGCACATTCCGTGAACGCCTGCGCACCAGGCAGGACGAACTGCAAGCCGATTTCGAGGCCACAGCCAATACTGCCGCCCTTCTCAAGAGACACAGCCGCTCGATCGATGAGCTTTTATGTGAGGTATGGACGCAATCCGGGTTTAGCAATGAAGCCTGCCTTGTTGCAGTTGGCGGCTACGGGCGAGGCGAGTTGTTCCCTTATTCCGATGTTGACCTGCTGATCCTGTTGCCTAATGGTGCCCCTGATGAATCCAGCCGGCGTATTGAGGCTCTTATCGGCCTGTTCTGGGATATCGGACTGGCTGTAGGACATAGTGTACGCAATATCGATGAGTGTATCGACGAAGCGCGCAAAGACATCACGGTTCAAACTAATTTGCTGGAAGCTCGCCTGCTCACTGGCAACAAAACCTTGTATCTGGATTTTACCCATCAGCGGGATGGGATCATGGATGTCCGAGCTTTCTACGAAGAGAAGATGCGCGAGCAGAGCCAGCGACACGCACGTTTCAATGACACTGCGTATAACCTGGAGCCCAATATCAAGGAAAGCCCTGGTGGGTTACGTGACCTGCAGAATGTGCTGTGGATAGCACGCAGTCTTGGCCTGGGTAAAAACTGGAATGACCTCGCGAAGCAAGGCTTGATTAGTCTGGTTGAAGCTGGCCAGATCCGGCGTCATGAACTGCATCTGCAAACTTTGCGAACGCGCCTACATTACCTGGCGCGGCGGCGGGAAGATCGCTTGCTGTTCGATTTCCAGAACGAACTCGCAAGCGAACTGGGTTACCGCAACACCGAGCGGCGCCGGGCCAGCGAACAGCTGATGCATGGCTACTATAGCAGCGCCAAATTCGTCATTTTCATGAATGAGATACTTCTGCAATTGCTACGCGAGCATGCTTATCCAGACGAGCAGGAGGTGCACACCATCAACGCAAGGTTCGAGGCTAGGAACAACCTGCTCTCCTCAAAAACAGACTCGCTGCTGCAACACACACCCTCTGCTATTTTAGAAAGTTTCTTACTGCTGGAGCAGCACACTCACCTGAACGGCATGAGTGCAAATCTGCTGCGCAATCTGCATCGAGTGAAGACCTTGGTGAATCGCGAATTCCGCCAGGACCCGGTGAACAAAAAGCTCTTTCTGCAGATACTGCAGCAACCCAACGGCGTGATTAAGGCACTGAAGCTGATGAACCGGTACGGCATCCTCGGCAGATACATCCCGGCTTTTGGTCGTATTGTAGGCCAGATGCAACACGACCTCTTCCACGTCTATACGGTGGATGAGCATATCCTCAACGTACTGCAGAACCTGCATCGATTCAGCATAGCGGAATTCGCACACGAGTTCCCGCTCTGCAGCAAGCTGTTTGGATCTTTCAAATCACCCCACCTGCTGTATCTCGGCGCCCTCTTTCATGATATTGCCAAAGGACGCGGTGGCGACCATTCTTCATTGGGTGAAGTTGATGCCCGCCGTTTTTGCAGGTTACATGGCCTATCGAAACAAGATGCAGACCTCGTTGCATGGCTGGTAAGAGCTCATCTTGTGATGTCCAGCACGGCACAGAAATCCGATATTTCCGATCCCGGCGTTATTGAGGCTTTTGCCAAATTTGTGGGTAGCGAACGACGGCTCACAGCCTTGTACCTGTTAACTGTGGCTGATATCCGCGGAACGAGTCCAGCTGTATGGAATGCCTGGAAGGCTAAGCTGCTGGAGAATCTCTATGTAGCGACCCGCCGCCTGCTCAGAGGCGAGAACAAGGACGTCAATGCCGAACTATTGGCTCGCCAGCAACAGGCAAATAAGACGTTGAGCCATTACGGCATACTGGAGAAATCCTACAAGCCTTTATGGGACACCCTTGGGCGGCCCTATTTCCTGCGTCATGAAAGTCACGAGATTGCCTGGCACAGCCGTTTATTGCTTGCGCATATCAATACCACGATCCCTATCGTGAGATCGCGCCTGAGTCCGGGTGGAGAAGGTATTCAGGTGATGATTTATACCAAGGATAAGGAAGACCTGTTTGCTCGAATCTGCGGATTTTTTGAGCGCATGAGCTATAACATTGCAGAGGCGAAAATTCATACGACGCAGCACGGCTACGCTCTGGATAGTTTTCTGGTTTTCAATCTTACAGAGCGTCCAGACCACTATCGCAGCCTGCTCAATTACATCGAGTACGAACTCAGCCAGCAGTTGCTGTCTCAGAGCCCGATGACCGCTCCCTCACCCGGCCGGGTCAATCGGCAGGTTAAACACATGCCGATTGCGCCTGCCATTACCATCCAACAGGAAGGCGATAGTGAAAATCGTACCTTGACCCTGGTTGCGGCTGACCGACCAGGGCTTCTCTCAAGAATTGCCCAGATCTTTCTGCAATATGGCATACGCCTGCACACGGCCAAGATTAATACGCTCGGCAATCGGGCCGAAGACACCTTCCTCATTAGTGGCAAACAAGGCATGGAGCTGGATACAGTGACCATCAGGCGATTGAAGGATGACCTGATGGAGCAACTGACCCAGCCTCTTTCTCGCTAATACCCGCTAAAGGCGGCTTGCACGTGTTTCAGCCAGGGTCGCCGGGCGGACTTGCGGCACTGGACGGGCCAGAGAAGACGCGCGGGAGACTGCGGGAATGCTCACTACATCGGCTATCGTCTTGATGTTCCGTTGGCGAATTTGTGCAATCAGCCTACCCATTGTATAAGCCGTTTTATCCCAGGAAGTCTGGGCGATAATGCTGCGCATGTCCTTGAGCCGTTTGGCCCGCTCAGTTTCAGATTCCGCGAGTGTTTTTGCACAAGCATCAATGAACTCTTCATGACTATACGCGATGCGTACGACATGCTTATAGGGATCCACGACATCCTTGATCGGCGTGCTGACCGCGGGACGTTCTGCAGCCATATACTCCAGTGTCTTGGTTGGGCTGATGAAGCGCGTTGACTCATTGAGTGCGAATGGCATCATGCAGACATCCCAAGTCCTGACCAGCTTCGGCAGGTCTTCATAACTCCGCTGGCCCAGCCAGTGAATGTTGGGACGCTGAGGCAGTGTTTCGGGATCAATCTTCACCACTGGCCCCACCATGATGACCTGCCAATCGGGACGACTATCTGCCAGAGCAGCAATGAGGTCTACATCGATGCGTTCATCTATGACGCCATAGTAGCCCACGCGAGGATGCGGTATGTCCTTCTGCGCTTCGTGGTCTTCAGCTAATTTGGCGGGCGCGAAGTGGGCAGCGTCTACACTGCTGGGGAAACAATATACATTGTGATGCTTGGTCTTCTTGGACTCATACAAGCTGGGACCGCCGGTAAAGACGATATCGGCCATGCTGAAGAGCTCGTTCTCCCGGTGAATCAGATGCGGAGAGGCATTCTTGAAGGCGCTTAGCTCATCCATGCAATCATAGATCAGCGCGCAAGGCTTGAGCTGCTTGGCGATCGGCAGCGCCATCGGCGTATAAAGCCAGATGGCATAGTCATCAATATTGTTCGCCTGCAGGTAGTTTGCAACCATTGCATGTAGTGGCTCCACATTTCCATCGTCGAACCCCAGCACGTCACCAGTAATATGCGGTCTCAATACATCGACACCTGGACACGCCGATATATGTTCCAGGAAGCTATTCGGGCTTCCCACCATAGGTTCTTCGACAAAAATCACTTGATATTCTCGAGCCAGGCGCGACAGCAGATGTTGGGGACGTTGGTAAACGAAATTCCAGCGAAGATGGGAGAAAACAAGAATGGTCGACATGGGAGTTTCCTTTAGTTAAATGTTTTAAATGAAGGCGGACGATTACTCATCTCACTGTCTCGGTTATCACAATATTCGTCAGACCCGCCACAGGTCTGGGTTTGAAGCTCATTCACATTTTCTCTTTACACCCACGACCCCTCTGTACGTTAACAAACTGTTGTGAAGTCAAACTCCACCTTGTAATACCTCATGTAGTGAATGAGTTTGTTCATGTATCTACTTGAATATAAATAAATCCATAAGAAATACGTATGAAGTTCAACTATTCCCCCATTGTTCTGCTAGGTAACTTTAGAAAGTATGGGTATGCGAAGCATTGAGCTTCAGGTTGTGTGAGAGGACAAGGTATAGCCAATGAGCGGCTGACTCCACGGTGAGGATTTAACTCAAAGGTTAAGGGTGCACGTGGCGACTCTGCCGATTGAGGATATGGCGCAACCTCTCGTCTCACCAGACAGATGTGATGCGGGAGAGCCTCACTTGGAGGCTCTTCTTCTTTGTAAAGGGTCTTGTAGGTGGGAAAGGTCTTACAGATGCCTCAATGATGTTGGAGAACGGTAGACTCCTGTACGACATAGGCCTGGTTCTTTGTGGATACCATTTGCAGTATCAATTGTGCAGCTTCCGATGGTGTGGTGTTCGTAGTGGTGATATGCACTTCTGGTGCATCTGGCGTTTCATAGGGGCTGTCCAGCCCGGTGAAGTTCTTCAGATCCCCTCTCAAGGCCTTGGCATACAAGCCTTTCGGATCCCGGCTTATACAGTCCTCGATCTTGCTGTCGACATACACCTCACAGAACTCTCCTGCCGCAAATAATGATCGGGCAAAGGCCCGCTGGTTAGCGAATGGGCTAATCATGGAGACGATGACGATCAGCCCGGCGTCAACCATGAGCCGCGCGACCTCAGCCACTCTACGTACATTTTCAACCCGAGCCTCATCAGTGAATCCCAAGTCCTTATTGAGACCGTGACGTACATTATCCCCATCCAGATGATAGGTATGGAGCCCAGTGTCATGGAGCTGGATTTCCAGCTCATTGGCGATCGTGGATTTGCCAGCACCGGACAATCCCGTCATCCAGATGCACATCGGGCTCTGTTTTTTGAGGGCAGCACGATCTGCCTTATGGATGGTCTGTGTGTTCCAGTGAATGTTCTTATTCATTGTATCCATGCTTTTACCCTCATTTCTGTTCGTTGCAATTGAGATGGGAAATGGCTTCGAGCGGCTTGGCCACTTCCTCTGCGGTTAAGTAGCGGCTCCAGGCAACCATGCCAATGCGCTTATCGTCATAGTCATTGACGCGTGACCAAAGCAGTTTGTCTTTGGTGAAACGCAGGTGGCGTCCCAAGGTCGTCTCTTCGAAAAACAATCCCCCGTCATTCAGAATCTGCGCCCGACCTTGTGTCACGCTGATCGGTTTGGCTTCTTCCAGCAGTTTCGCGTAAGGCTCGGAGACTTGCTTGGTCTTGAAGTCATAAACCATTACGCGGTTGATAGAATTTGGGGTTAGGAAAGAGTTGATGCCCTGCTCAACAATGACATTGTTATCAAAAACGGAGATCTGATGATCACCGAGAAACGCGGCTGAGTGCTGATTCATCCATGGACCGGTTTGATGCCAAATGATTCGTCCAGTCGATGGCCGGTAAAGGAAAATGGTGCTCATGTTGCGCGTAGAGATTAAAAGATCGCCCTTTTGCCAATGCTCAGTGGTCGAAGGCGCAATCGAGATTTGATTCATGTGGATGGGGTCGTCATGTATTCGAAGCCCTTTGGTTCCAAATTCCAAGGCTTCCAACCCATTCTCGCGCATGATTTTGGAAAAGGAGATTTTCCGCAGCAATTTCCCGTCCGGGGAAATCTCAGCCAATGCATCATCTCTGATCTGGTCTCCAAGCCAAGGGTTGTCAGGGAAAGCGCCGGTTGCGATGGATGGGGCCCAGATATTGCCGTTTTCGTCCAATTCATTTGAATGGTGTGCCACATCGCCCAATACCCATTTAGGTTTGCTCTCGCAGATGCCAACGCGCGCCATGGTCTCCCAGGTATTGAATACCACATCTCCATCAGGCAATAGAAGTGGGTGAATGGGCATGACGTTTGTCTTCGTGATGTTCGAGTACTTGTTCTCGTGCGTTTGCCGGATCACCTCGTCCCAATCCGGCTGCCAGCGCGCCAGGACTTTTCCATCGCTAATTCGTAGCAATGCAATGCTCGCATGTTTGGCACCGCGTTCTACACCGGAAAATAGCAAATAGCCATCGTCTTCCGGAGCAGGGAAACGGCGTGTCCAATATTCTTTTGCCACATCGGCTGTTGTCAGCAGTAGGCGGGTGGGCTCATCCTTCAGCATGCCAACCACCTGTTGCAATGCCAGCTTGGTCTGGCCGGGGAAGCTTGCTATTGCCAAGACCATATCTGCCTGAGCCTCTGTAAAGCGCGTGCCTCCTTTAACCAGGACATGCCTTACCGCCCAGGCTGTAACCATAACGGAGAGAATGAGTGCAAGTAGTACTATTGAAGTAATCCATATTCGGAACGGCCATGGACTTCCTTTTTTTTCATCAGATTTTTTCATTTTTCGTTATAGGCCCGTATACGTTGAGTTTGCTTTTTGTTAATCGGGTGTAGGTCTCATTGGCTGATGCAAGAAGTTCGCTACTGAATTCTGATGGTGGGGCGGACAGCTTTCCTGGCCGCACCTGTGTGGCCATTTGAGTCGTATCGACTTCCTCGCCCAGCAGCATGAATATCGTATCCAGCATCTGTCTGGGCGATTCGCGCATCTGATCGTGGTTAACCAGATGAAAGCCCACGTCCTCTTGATCGAGCACATATGAATAGACAGCGTTCCAGTAGTCCAGCCAGTAATCCGGCTCGTCCGGTTTAAGGCTCGGATTCATGTACGGCACTGCGATCGACAATGGCAAATGATTCGGCCCGAACTCGTAATGCCCCAACCAGCCCATGTAGCGCTGAATGAATTTATCGTCATAGGTCGTAAATGTCTGGTGAAGCCGATAAAGAGAACGTGCAGTATCAACGGGATTTCGATATACCAATAGGATGGTGGATGTTGGATCGGCTGCCAGGCTACGCAGACGAAGCAGGTTGTTGTTGTTTTTGGAGAGATAACGTTTTGGTCCAGCGGTGTTTCCTCGTGCCTCCAGTTTTGGATTTGCCACGAGTGCACGGTAATCAGCGAACTTCTCCAACGTATCCCCATCGACATCGTCAGATCCGTAAGACCCAGACTTGACTTGTGCGCTATTGCCAAAGGTTCGCCAGAAAACTTCCTCGAAGGATTCCGGGCTGTCATAGCCGACGAGAACTTCATCTCCATGCGCCCGCTCTTTCAAATTCGCTTCACGCGAGGAATGCCGATTCAGCTTGCGCCAAAAGTTCGGCGCCAAAACAAACGGCATGTCCCTGTAGGTGAGCGACCTGAAGCTTTCGGTAAGATCCAAAAACTGCAGCAGCATGGTGGTACCGGATCTGGCCAGACCGCATACATAAACGGCTCTGTCACTTGCATCGGTCGTAGCATCTCCTGGTAGTCCACGCTCCCGTTTATTGGGAAGTGCAGACTGGCATTCCATCTCGAAAGACACCCTGCGAACAACTAAAGGTTCCAAGGCGAGCCAGTGCAGCCAGCGATCCAGCAAGGAATAATCGTTGAACGAAGCTTCCCGCTTTGCGGATCGGGAGCCATACCAAACGCGCAATGCTCCACAAATGGTACCGATTACAGTGATTGCAATGAGATATTCGGTTTCCTTCGGACCTTCCCACGAAAAGACCCAAGGAAAGAAAAAGACGATAACAACCAGCAAAAGCAGGAATGATGCAAAAAGCAAACTAAAGCGCAGCGTAGAAATGCCACCGCTGATCAGCAGTCGTTGCTTGTCTTCATCCCTCTCGGCTTTGCTGATGTTCTGAAGGTTTAGGAGAATCGAACTGACTTCATGCTTAACCCAGCCACCCTTCATCAACCCCAGACAAAGTTCGACGACGAGTAAGGCTATGACAAAAGCCGTTACCCAGACGATCATTCTTTGGGTTTTAGGCTACGTATTAAACGCTTCAGCGGATACCAGACGATACCCACGATCAGCATTAATACCGCCAACAAAACCCCAAGCACAGTGGCAAGAGCTCCTGCCCCAAGTCCAGGGCCTATGTAGGCATAAGCTGGGCTGGAAAATATAAAGAAGAGAGATGCAAACACATAAAGAATTGTTTTCATAGTAGCTTCACCATACAAGGGTTGACCCGTCAATGCTGTGCTTTAGATCAAGGATGACCTTGAGTGATTTATACGGAGGTTTTTTAAATGCTTCTGTTCGATAACGCACGTCCTCATTGGTGCGTTGCCTCGCACGGCACGCATTAGCCAGCTCGCGTTTCTTTCATACCATGACTATAAAGTACGCTAGCGAAATTAGCTCTTCTGTACGCTATGAGACATACTTCGCTTCTCAAATGGTTTAGCTTGAGTCATCTAAATTATTAACGGGGAGTGTTAATAATGAAGAACTTCCTATTGGCGTTCCTGCTTGCTGCTATCTCATACTCAGCCACAGCTGGAGTAAGCACAAAAAATTTCCGGTCTTTGATCAATGACGAGATATTCATTTCAGATTACTTGCCGCTGACAATCCTAGACGCCCCAAATCTAGAATACGGGAGCGGTAAGTTGTGGCTGCAGGGAATAATGATTTTTGATCTCTTTTTTTATCCTGAGCCTATTTCACTTACTTTTGAAATAGAAGAGCCGGATGAAACCCTATTTGAAGTTGATTTCTCGTCAAGCTACGTCAGTCCCAACTTTCCCTGCGGCCATTTCGGGGATTGGGCGCACCTAGGGTTTTTCCCCACTACATCGAGCGATACCAATCTTCAGGACTGCGGCAAAGGACTACCGAGCAAGTCTTCAATGGAATCCCTCCCCATCAATCTGAAACCTATTCCTGAGCCACGAACGCAAGCATTGATCTTATTGGGCTTGATGCTAATGGGTTTTGTCACGCGACAAGGGGTGTTTCATAGAATCTGAGCAGTTCCTGAGGCTTGGTTTACGCTAATTCCTGGATTCTGCCTTTATCGCGATGCTGATCCCCATGGCGCCGATGAACATTGCAACACTCATGGGCACCAGTATGGTGTAAGGGATGTAGCGAGATACCAGGAAAAAAATGGGGACATAGATGAGGAACAGGAAAATCATCTCATACGCAATAAGCAGCGCGACGAGTAATATGCTGCCCATCTCGATTATGCTGATTTGATGGTTATACCTCAGCATAAAATCCACTACGAGAATAAGGATGCCTACAGCGAAACGGATGTCCCGAGCCTGGAGCAGCCCGACTAACCAGGTTATCCTGTTCTGCCATCGATGGCGGAATTCTGCTCGACGCTCCGCCTCATAATATTGATAATCAGCCAGTGCTTCCGGCGTCAACTCGGACAATGGGTTTGTCAGTAAGCGGCTCAACCAGTCGCTTGGGCTGTGGATCTTGCTGCGACTATGCTGTGTGATTTTGGCATAGCATCGTACTTCAGGATGATTTATCCAGAATTTCCATCGGCTAATACCGACAGCGGGTGGCACGATGACGCCCATAAAGGTCAATGCGCCACGGCCCGAAAGAAGCTGGTGTAGTAGGTAAAGTTTCCAGCTTAAATAAGCAAAGAATATTGCAGTCAGGATGCCTGCCCCTAGCGCTATCCAGGCCCGTCTTGCTTTATAGGCGTCAGGCAGCGGCTCTAGCCACGAAGGTATGATGGAATGCTGATCCGAGCTGCCATCATCGATTACGATTGCTTCGCCTTCGATTATTACCGGCATACACATTCATCCCATGAAATGCTATAGAGCATATAGCCCTGACTCTAAGCCTTCAGTTTCTCAAATAACGTACAGAGCCATAAGCTGGCCCACTTCAATATACCGTCACTGCCAAAGCCAGACCAGTCTTGAATCTGACGCTTAGAACTAAATTGAGATTAGATCAGGCCAGGCTAGCTGCGCTTGGCTGACTTCAGAATTAAACAGTATGGAAGAATGGATGCGCAACTGGCGGAAGCGGTGAGATTCGAACTCACGAACGGTTGCCCGTTGCCGGTTTTCAAGACCGGTGCCTTCAACCACTCGGCCACGCTTCCGGAGGGCGCAATTCTATCAGCAAAACTAATCGTCTTGTATGTCCTCGCCCGGGAATAACACATCCGTGAAGCCGAATCGGGTCAGATCTTCGATGCGCATGGGATACAGAATGCCATCTAGGTGGTCACATTCGTGCTGAACTACACGCGCATGAAAACCACTGACTTTTCGGTCAATAGGATTACCGTATTCGTCAAACCCCTTGTAGTGGATCTGGGTGTAACGTGGTACCACCCCGCGCATGCCAGGCACGGAAAGGCAGCCCTCCCAGCCCTCCTCCATCTCATTGCCGATAGGATTAATAACCGGGTTGATGAGCACAGTGAATGGCACTTCCTCGGCATCCGGATATCGAGGGCTGCTGCCTACGCCAAATATGACGACGCGCTGGCTGACACCAATCTGCGGAGCAGCGATGCCGGCGCCGTTCATGTAAGCCATAGTATCTTTCATGTCCTGGATCAGGGCATGCAGTTCGGGCGTATCAAACCGCTCCACCGGTGCGGCCTTCTGCAGCAGCACCGGATCGCCCATGCGTAATACAGGCCTAATCGGCATGTAGTATCACCACCTCTTCAATAAGTTTACGAACGCGCTCCATGACTTCAGACAAAACCAGATTGATATCTGAATAGCTGATGCCATGCGCGCTACTGCCCTTACCCGCCGCGTAGTTCGCAACCGGGCAAATCGCTGCATAACTGATTTCCAGCTCACGTGCCAGTGCAGCTTCTGGCATGCCAGTCATGCCTACCATTGTGGCGCCATCACGCTCCAGCCGGCCGATCTCTGCAGCAGTTTCCAGACGAGGCCCCTGTACTGCCCCGTAGACACCTCCATTCACCAATGATTCCCCCGCTTTGGCTGCTGCCTGCCGGCAGAGCTCGCGCATCTTGGGACAATAGGGCTCGGTGAAGTCGATGTGCTTGATGGGCAGGTCGATGCCATCATAGAAAGTCGTACGTCGGCCATGGGTGTAATCGATAATCTGGTCCGGCAAAACGATACGGCCGGGTGTCAGGTCGGGATGAATACCGCCAACGGTAGCTACTGAGACGATGGATCGCACGCCTTCTGCATTCAGTGCCCACAGGTTGGCCAGATAATTCACACGGTGTGGGGGAATGGTATGACCACTGCCATGGCGCGGCAGGAAAACGACGGTGTGGCCGCAAATATCACCGAACGTAAGCGGTCCGGAAGGTTCGCCATAAGGTGTACGGCTAAGCTGCCGCCGGGTAATCTTAAGATTAGCGAGTTGAGTCAGGCCAGTGCCACCGATGATACCTAGCATACGTTTCTCTTCTGTTTCTGATCAGCCGATTGTAACGCAAAAAGCGCTGGCTTCTCGCCCACAGGCGTAACCAGGCGCTTTGTGGCATACTACGCCGCCATGGAGACGACCGACGGCAAGGCCATCATTAACGCGAGCCTCGCGCTGGCCAACAGCCATTATGAAAACTTCCCGGTAGCCTCCGTCCTGCTTCCCAAACGCTTTCGGGAACCGATCGGCCTCATCTATTCCTTCGCCAGGCAAGCTGATGATTTTGCGGATGAAGGTGACCTAAATCCGGCAACACGGCTTGAACTACTTGATGGCTTCCGACAGGAGCTGGATCGCATCGATACCGGACAGCTCCCAGCGACCCCGTTTTTCCGCGAACTCGCCAACCTGATTCGTTCCTGGGGCCTGCCTGTGCAGCTATTCCGCGATTTGCTCGACGCCTTCAGCCAGGATGTGGTCAAGGCCCGCTATGAAAACTTCGATGAAGTCCTGGACTATTGCCGCCGCTCTGCCAACCCCATTGGCAGATTGTTGCTGCACCTCTATGGATACGCCACGCCCGAGAATCTTAAGGCTTCGGATGCCATTTGCTCCGCTTTACAGATCATCAATTTTCAGCAGGATGTCGCGATCGATTACCGCAAAAACCGCATCTATTTTCCGCTGGATGAAATGCGACAATTCGGCATCAGTGAAACACAGATTGCCGAGGGAGACATTACTGGAAATTGGCAGGCATTCATGCAATTTGAAATCACACGGACAAAAAAAATGCTGCAATCCGGCGCTCCTTTAGGCCTCAGATTACCCGGCCGGATCGGACTTGAATTACGCACGATGATTGCGGGCGGCGCTCGCATCCTGCAGAAACTGGAAGCTTCCAACGGCGACATGTTCCGTCACCGTCCCGTGCTGAATTCGTGGGACTGGGCGGGCATGCTCACCCGAGCATTGGCAAGAAAGGATTACCACGCATGAGTCCGCAACAATATTGCCAGGACAAGGCAGCTGCCAGCGGCTCCAGCTTTTACTACAGTTTCATGTTCCTGCCCAAACCGCAACGGGAAGCCATTACAGCGCTATACGCCTTCTGCCGGGAAATTGATGATATTGCAGATGAGTGCCACGAAGAACTTGTCGCCCGTACAAAGCTGGCCTGGTGGCGCACGGAAATTGGCAATCTGTATAACGGAACTCCCCAGCATCCTGTGACCCAGGCATTAGCACCAGCAGTGGCAAGTTACCAGTTGAAAGAGGAATACTTCCACGAGATCATCGATGGCATGGAGATGGACCTTGATCAGAACCGTTACGCAGAATTCAAGCACTTGCAGCTCTACTGCTACCGTGTGGCCAGTGTCGTTGGCCTGCTGTCCGCATCCATCTTCGGTTTCAGCAATCATCGCACACTTAAGTATGCGCACGACCTGGGTCTCGCTTTCCAGCTCACCAATATCATTCGTGATGTAGGTGAAGATGCACGGCGCAACCGGATCTACTTGCCCCAAGATGAACTAGCACGCTTCGGTGTGTCCGAAGAAGACTTCCTGCAGGGGCGCGAAACGCATCAGGTTCAGCAACTGCTCGAATACCAGATCGAACGTGCGGAAATCTATTACGACCGTGCACTCAACGAATTGCCGGACGAGGATCGCAAGCAACAGCGCACCGGTCTTATCATGACCGCCATCTACCGCACCCTGCTGCGTGAAATCCGCTCAGGTGGCGCCAGCAAGGTGCTCAACGCACGAGTATCCCTCACCCCGCTGCGCAAGCTTTGGCTTGCCTGGACTACCTGGATCAAAACCTGATGTCCCCAGCGCAGCCGCATGTTGCTGTCATCGGTGGGGGTTGTGCAGGTCTGGCCGCAGCAGCACATCTGGCAGAGCATAACGTTCTTGTCACATTACTTGAGGCAAGCCCACATCTGGGAGGGCGGGCCCGTGCAGTGGCCTGGAAAGGATTGGCGCTCGACAACGGGCAGCACATCCTGCTCGGTGCTTACCGCGAAACCTTGCGCCTGCTCAAATTGGCCGGCAAAGAGATGGATAGAGCATTCCTGCGCCTGCCCTTGCGTCTGAATATGCATGACGAACTCAATTTAAAAGCGCTGCCAGCCCTGCCCGCTCCGCTGCATATTCTTTCTGGTTTATTGCTGGCACATGGCCTTTCTTTCAGCGAGCGCTTTGCAGCCCTTCGTTTCATGGCCTGGATGGACAAACAGAGGTTTCAACTGCCCCAGGATGAAACCTTGCACACTTTGTTAGCGCGTAAGCATCAGCCCGAAAGGTTGACGCGGCTACTGTGGGAGCCAATTTGTCTAGCAGCTCTGAATACGCCTGTTACCCAGGCCAGCGCGCAGGTGTTCCTCAACGTGCTCAGGGATAGTTTTGGCGGCAATCGTAAGGCGAGTGACATGCTGCTGCCCAAATGTGATCTTTCCAATCTGCTGGCTGAGCCGCTTGCTCGCTTCATCGAACGTAAAGGGGGCACCATACGGCTAAGCGCTCCTGTAAGCAAATTAAGCAAGTCTCGCCAATTCGAGGTGGAAACCGAAGATCGCGAACAACAGTTATTCAGCCACGTCGTCATCGCCACTTCCCCTTTCCGACTGAAGCCCCTGCTGGCGGACTTCCCTCATCTACACGAAGTCGCCGGCATGGCAGAGCAATTCCAGTATCAGCCGATCTATACGGTGTACCTGCAGTATCGCGAAGACGTGCGGTTGGATATTCCGATGATCGGCTTTGCCGGAACAAATGGTTCGCATGTACTGAGCCAATGGGTGTTCGATCGTGGCTGGCTCTGCAGCCAGCCAGGATTATTGGCGATAGTCATCAGTGCTGAAGGACCTCATCAGCAGTTAACCCAACAGACGCTTGCCAAGGCAGTTGCCGACGAACTATCCAAAGCCTTTCCTGGTCTACCGGAACCACTATGGCACAAGGTCATCGCTGAAAAACGCGCCACTTTTGCATGCACTCCTGACCTGTCCAGACCGCGGCAAAGAACACAGGTGCCAGGACTTTATCTTGCCGGCGATTACACGACTGATGGCATAGCCGCCAATTTGTATCCCGCGACTATCGAAGGCGCGGTTCGCAGCGGGGTACAATGTGCCGACGACATCCTGGCTGATTTAGAGAAAGTAAAACAATGACAAATGCACTCGTACAATTCCTTTTGCACTGGACCATCATGAGCTTGTCGCTATGGGTGGCCAGCTACATCTTCAAAGGCATCACCTTTACCAACAGGTCTTCGTTGCTGATTTCGGCGCTCATGCTGGGGTTTGTAAATGCCATCCTGCGGCCCATACTCGTCTTCCTGACCTTGCCGCTCACTTTGGTTACACTCGGTCTTTTCTTACTAGTGATCAACGCCCTCATGATCATGCTGGTGGCTGCGATTGTGAAAGGGTTCAAGCTGTCGGGTTTCTGGACTGCGTTCTTTGCCAGTATCTTCATCGCCGCCTTCGGCTTTTTCATTGAATTGCTTTTGCCCGGTAGCCACCAACTGGTGGTAGTGCCCGCCACTCGCAGCAATATGATTTCCATCTGATGGGGATTGCCAAACACCTACGCATAGAAGGACGCGTCCAAGGCGTCGGCTTTCGCCTTCAGATGCAATCAAGGGCTCGAGAACTGGGCTTGGCTGGCTGGGTCCGTAACCGCGGGGACGGTTCAGTAGAAGCCGTGGTTTACGCTGAACACATGCAGGAGATTGATGCCATCATCAACTGGGCTCGCAGCGGAGTCAGACTCGCAAACGTAACCAACATCGAAATCTCAGAGGCTGAAATCCCTACGCAGGATGACTTTACCATCCTGCCCAACGATTGAAACATGCATGAATGATCTTCAAAACTATCAGGCTTCGCCTGATCTGCTTAAGGACAGGGTTATCCTTGTTACGGGTGCTGGCCAAGGTATTGGCAAAGCCGCCGCCCTCGCCTATGCCGCACACGGCGCACAAATCATATTGCTTGGGCGCAAGGTTGCCAAGCTAGAAAGCGTATACGATGAGATTCAGGCGGCTAGTCACACTGAGGCCCTGATTTTCCCAATGGACCTCATCAAGGCAACGGAACAGGAATTCACAGCCATGGCGGAAGGCATTCGCCAGCAGATCGGTCGACTGGATGGCATCCTGCATAATGCGGCTCATTTCGATGTGCTGAGTCCATTGGAAATCCAGACTGCGAGACAATTCGAACAGATGCTTCGTGTGCATCTGCTGGCGCCGTTTTCCCTGACCAAGGCGTGCCTGTCTTTGCTGAAAAAATCTCCCGATGCCTCAGTCATTTTCACCTCAACCACAGCAGCTCAGACGCCTGCTGCATTTTGGGGAGCACATGCCATCAGCAAGTCCGCTGCGGATCATATGACGAAAATTTGGGCGCTGGAGTTGGAGAATGTGCGCAACTTGCGAATGAATACAATAGTGCCCAACGCTGTGCAATCACCGCAGCGTAACAGGTCTCACCCGGGGGAAGTACATGCAAAATTGCCGCCGATGGAAACGCGCATGTCAGCTTATCTCTACTTGATGGGCCCCGATAGCACTGGGGTCAGCGGCAAGACTTTCAGTTACTGAGCCAGTCTGTCCGCGCCAGCACGGGCGACCTGCCCGTCTTGTTCAGATGTCACACCGCTAACGCCGATGGCGCCTATGACCTTGCCTTCTCTGACCAAAGGAATGCCACCTTCTATTGGTACAGCGCCAGGTAGACCCAGGATGGCGGTTCGCCCATTGGACAGTGCCGTTTCGAAGACTTTAGTTTCGCGCCTGTAGGTACCTGCAGAACGCGCCTTGGCAATGGCCACCTCGACACTTGCCGTCTGTGTATCATCCAGCTTCTCGAAATATACAAGATTGCCTGCTGTATCCACTATGGCGATAGCGACGCGAAAATTCTGTTTCCTGGCCATCTCAGCCGCGCTGGTAGCTACCTGCTTGGCAGTTTCCAATGAGACTGAAGGTCCATAACCATCCGCTTCCGCTTGAGCAAATTTGCTGCATGCGACAAGACAACTGAACAAGACGATGTTCAACACGCTTCTAACCATCTTTCCTCCCTCTTTGTGGTGACTCGTACCGATGATCGCATTCAGCAGAGGCACCTTAATATTGAGCGTTATTCAAGGCTCAAGCTCAGTCCTTGAGGCAGTTGCAATGTTAAAGGAGCCACTATGCGTCACGACGATTCATCATTAGCCAAAGGCCTATCGAGGGCTGCGTATCCCATCCATCAGCCGGAGGACTATGATCCTCTGCTGGATCTGATTGGTGACGCACCCATCGTTTTACTGGGTGAAGCAACCCACGGCACCCAAGAGTTTTACCTGGAGCGCGCCAACATTACCATGCGCCTCATCACAGAACGCGATTTCAATGCTGTCGCGATTGAAGGCGACTGGCCGGACGCTTATCGCGTCAACGAGTATGCCAAAGGCAATAAGGAAATGACAGCCAGCCAGGCGCTAGAAGGCTTTCAACGCTTCCCTACCTGGATGTGGGCCAACCAGGAAGTACTGAGGTTTATTACCTGGCTGCATGACCACAATCTGTCTCAGCGCGACGAGGACAAGGTAGGGTTCTACGGCCTTGATCTCTACAGCATGCACGCCTCAATGGCGGCGGTAGTCGAATACTTGGACAAGGTCGACCCGGAAGCTGCGGCACGGGCTCGAGCACGTTACGCCTGTCTTGACCATCACGGTGACCCTCAATCCTATGCCTACGCCACCAACTACCGTGGTCTGGAGGCCTGTGAGGAAGAAGTTATCAGGCAGCTGGTGGAATTGCGCATCAATGCCGAGAACTACCTGCAAGATGATGGACGTCGCGCATCAGACGCCTACTTCTTCGCAACCCAGAATGCGCGCCTAGTCAAAAATGCCGAGGAATACTACCGCCTGATGTTCAGCCGCAGCATTTCCTCGTGGAACCTGCGCGACCGCCACATGGCTGATACCCTGGAGGCATTGGTCGATCATCTGAACGCAGTCAACAATCGCGCCAAGGTCGTCATCTGGGCACACAACTCACACGTCGGCGATGCCCGCGCTACTGAAATGAGCGGCCGTGGTGAATTCAACATTGGTCAATTGGTGCGTGAGCGATATGGTGGGAGCGCAGTCAATGTCGGCTTCATGACGTATAGCGGCACAGTGACGGCTGCCTCTGATTGGGATGAACCGGGACGGCGGCGGCGTGTGCGTCCTGGGATGGCGGGCAGTTACGAACGGCTCATGCATGACGTGGCACAGCCGGCTTTCCTGCTGCGCTTGAACCAGGATAACGCGCTAATGGAGCAATTGCGGGAACCTCGGCTGGAACGCGCAATTGGCGTGGTCTACCGGCCCGAAACAGAGCGCATGAGTCATTACTTCCTCGCCTCCTTGCCGAATCAGTTCGATGCCTTGCTGCATTTTGATGAGACGCAAGCGCTTGAACCTCTTGATCTGGTTGAGCACTGGCAAATCAACGAAGAACCTGAAACCTACCCATTCGGACTCTAGCCGGAGGAAAGGAAATGTCCTTCCGCAACCGTATCGAAGCTGCCAGCCAATTAGCTGAGAGGTTAGCGCACTATGCTAGAGAACATCCCTTGGTGCTCGCTATTCCCCGTGGAGCGGTACCGATGGGCAAGGTCATTGCAGAGGCCTTGGATGGCGATCTGGATGTTGTGCTGGCGGCGAAGCTGCCTTCTCCGGGCAACTCTGAATTCGCCATCGGCACGGTTTCAGAGAGTGGATGGATGCAAATCGCGGACTGGGCAAGGGAAACAGCAGCTACGGCCGAGTATATGGAGAGACAGAAGCAGATACTAATGGAGAAAATGCGCAAGCGGCGGGAAGAATATACTGCTCTAAAAGCGCCTCTCGATCCGCAAGGCAGAATAGTGATCGTGGTTGATGATGGGCTGGCCACCGGCTTGACAATGATAGGTGCCTTGGAAGCGCTCAAGAAGACACAACCTCGCAAGCTGATTGTGGCAGTACCCGTGGCTTCCGCAAGTGCCTTGGCAGACGTCAGTCAGCACGCGGATGAGGTGGTTTGTCTCTCGACACCCAGGTTCTTCCAATCCGTTGGGCAACATTACGAAGACTTCTCTCAAGTGAGCGATGAAGAGGTAACCGAAATACTCAGAGAGGCAGCGCTTGACCGGACAACCCCTAGATCTGCTGTAAAGCCTGCTCCAGACGCTCCACACCGATGACTTCCAAACCCTTGATGGGCTGTTTGCCAACATTTGCCTTGGGCACAATCGCTTTAGTGAATCCAAGCTTGGCAGCTTCCTTGAGTCGCTCCTGCCCTCGCTGCACAGGACGCACTTCTCCAGCCAACCCGACCTCACCAAATACAATAAGTTTATCTTCTAGCGGTTTGTTCTTAAACGAAGATATGATGGACAGTAAAACCGCCAAATCGACTGCCGGCTCAGAAATCCTTACTCCACCCACAGCATTGACGAACACATCCTGGTCAAAACATGCAACTCCGGCATGCCGATGTAAAACGGCAAGCAGCATGGCCAGCCTGTTTTGCTCCAGACCCACGCATAACCTTTTGGGATTAGGTGCATGCGCTTCGTCCACCAAAGCTTGAATTTCGACTAGTAAAGGTCGCGTCCCCTCCTGCGTCACAGTGATGCAGGAACCAGCGACCTGTTGAGAATGATGCGAGAGGAATAAGGCTGAAGGATTGCTTACTTCACGCAGGCCTTTTTCGGTCATGGCAAAGACGCCCAGCTCATTGACGGCGCCGAAGCGATTCTTGAACGCGCGAATGAGTCGAAAGCTGGAATTGGGATCCCCCTCAAAATACAGGACCGTGTCTACGATGTGCTCCAGCACACGCGGTCCGGCAAGGCTGCCCTCCTTCGTTACATGGCCAACCAGGATAATCGAAATGCCCAGCTGCTTGGCCAGCCGGGTGAGCTGTGCAGAGCACTCACGCACTTGGGCGACTGAACCCGGTGCGGACTGCAACGCTTCTGAATATACCGTTTGGATGGAATCAATAACCGCAATGTCTGGCTTGTGTGTTTGCAGTGTATTGAGAATTTTCTCCAGATTGATCTCAGCCAATAGTTGAATCGAGCTGGCATCCAGCGCCAATCTTCTCGCGCGCATGGCGATCTGTTGTGCCGACTCCTCCCCACTGACATAGATGGCCTTGCGTTGATGCCCGATGTGGCACAGCGTCTGCAACAGCAAGGTGGATTTTCCAATGCCTGGATCTCCGCCCAGCAGAACAACACCGCCGGGTACCAAACCACCTCCCAGCACGCGATCGAACTCACTTACGCCTGTGGGTTGGCGGGGGACTTCAGCCGCCTCCACATCGGCCAGCTTTTGCAACCCAACCGTCTGGTTCAACGCAGCATAACGGTTCGCTGTGGGCGCTTCCGCTATGCTCTCGACCAGCGTATTCCATGCCATACAAGATGGACATTGGCCCTGCCATTTGGATGTTTGACCACCACATTCCGTGCAGCTGTAGACAGTCTTGAGTTTTGCCATCAGCCGATTACCTGCATAGGAACCCGCGGCGCAAGTGCACACAGCAATTCGTAGCCTACGGTACCGGCGGCTTCCGCTACGCTATCAACGGGGTTTTGCTCACCCCATAACTCGACTGGGCTCCCGACATTGGCTTGGGGAATATCGGTGATATCGGCAAACAGCATATCCATGGAAACACGTCCTACTGTCTGGGTGGCCTCACCTGCAATATGGATGGGCGTTCCATTGGGGGCGTGCCGTGGATAACCGTCGGCATAGCCACACGCAACAACTGCAACACGGCTATCACGCGCTGCGGTAAATGTGCAGCCATACCCCACACTTTCTCCCACCTTGACGTGCTGGACCGCAATGACATGACTGCGCAGGCTCATGACCGGACGCAGTTGGAAAGTCGATGCTGGTGTGCCGGCAACAGGACTGGCCCCATAAAGCATGATGCCGGGTCTCACCCAATCCGCATGTGTATGCGGATAGCGCAGGATTGCGGCGGAGTTTGCCATGGAAACTGGATAAGGCATGTCGTTAGTGGCATTTTGAAAAATTTGATAAGGCTTTTCGATACCCAAGGGCTCATCGGCTGTAGCAAAGTGTGTCATGAGGGTGACTTCACCAACGTTTGGCGAAGCGACCAGACGTTCCACCGTTTTGCGGTACTCTGCGGGAGCAAAGCCCAACCTGTTCATTCCCGTATTAAGTTTGGCAAAAACGGATACAGGCTGCTTGAGCGCGGCCTTCTCCAGCAATTCCAACTGGAACGTGTTATGTACCACAAGACTGATAGCATGCTGGGAAGCCAGTTCAAGCTCATCAGCATCGAATACCCCTTCCAGCAGCAAAATCGCACGCCTCCAACCGTTCTGGCGCAGGCTAATTGCTTCTTCAATGTTGAGCACTGCAAAGCCATCTGCCTCCTTCAGTGCTTTCGCTACATTCAGCACGCCATGGCCATAACCGTTGGCCTTGACCACTGCCATGATGCGTGACTGCGGCGCGCACGCTGCGGCCACTTTTAGATTATGGCGTAGCGCTTCAAGATTGATGGTGGCAAGTATAGGGCGCATGAAGCTTAGTAGGCGCCGGTGGGGGCAAAATTCTCGAATCGCGTATGTTCACCCAGGAATGTCAGCCGGACACGACCAACGGGGCCGTTCCGCTGCTTGGCGATGATGATTTCGGCTGTGCCCTTGTCAGGGGTATCGGGGTTGTAGACTTCATCGCGATAGATAAAGAGGATGACGTCCGCATCCTGTTCAATCGCACCTGATTCACGCAAATCGGACATCACCGGTCGCTTGTCAGGCCGCTGCTCCACGCTGCGGTTGAGCTGGGAAAGCGCAATGACCGGCACATCCAGCTCCTTGGCCAGGGATTTCAACGAACGGGATATTTCGGAGATTTCAGTCGCGCGGTTTTCACCCTGACGATTGGCAGGTGCAGACATCAGTTGCAGGTAGTCTACGACGATCAGACCCAACTTGCCGCATTGGCGGTGTAAGCGACGTGCGCGCGCGCGCAAGTCAAAAGACGTCAGACCAGCGCCTTCATCAATAAAGATCGGTGCATCGTTGAGCCGGCCAAGAGCAGTGGTAAGCCTGACCCAATCCTCATCTTCAAGGCGGCCTGTACGCATACGATGCTGGTCAAGCCGACCGACAGAACCAATCATACGCATGGCGAGCTGTGTTGCCGCCATTTCCATGGAGAACACTGCAACGGGCAACCCGGTATCCAGTGCCACATTCTCAGCCATGTTCAGTGAAAAGGCGGTCTTGCCCATGGAAGGCCGCCCTGCCACGATGATGAGGTCGCCGGGCTGCAGACCGGAAGTCATGGAGTCGAGATCGGCAAAACCGGATGGCACCCCAGTAACATCGCTGGGATTGTCGCGCTGGAAGAGCTGATCGATACGGTCGGCTACTTGCGGCAGCAACACCTTGATATCCACGAAGCCTTCGGAGCTGCGCTTGCCGCCTTCGGCAATCTGGAAAATCCGTGCTTCAGCTTCGT
>Ga0196976_1000107_pt1 | contig 55143 bp, 47 predicted proteins | sample S3v_513CmetaG_FD_148644 | JGI IMG/M metagenome (GOLD analysis project Ga0196976, IMG submission 148644) | Soil microbial communities from Anza Borrego desert, Southern California, United States - S3+v_5-13C | ecosystem: Environmental > Terrestrial > Soil > Desert | place: USA: California...
ACCAGATCCGCGCCTCCGACCTTCGGGAGCAACGGGTTCTTGCCGCCATCGGGCGGAAGGGAGAACCGTGCCGCCTCGCTTCCGAGGGTCAACTTTCAATGTTTCCAGACACTTGAAGAAGAGGGGCGCAATGAACGCACCATCGCCCTCGGCAGGAAAGCGTGGCTGTTCTGCGGATCGGATCGCGGCGGACAGCGCGCTGCCGCGATGTACAGCCTGATCGTGACCGCCAAGATGAACGACATCGATCCCCAGGCGTGGCTGGCCGACGTCCTGGCCCGCATCAACGATCTGCCGCAGACCAGGCTGCACGAGTTGTTGCCCTGGGAATGGAAGCGGTTGCACGACACAACCACAGCGACCTGACGGACCATGGCCAGAACCCGCAACCTCGTGACCATGGAGCGTGTCGCTGAGACCCTTGGCGAAGACGTCGATTGGCTGATCGACATCGCCATCGAGTTGGAGCCGGAGGACGGTTGCCTGACCGTGTTCGGCCCAGGCGAGCAGTGGTTCTACGCCCTGACCGAGGACGGCGTCGAGAACCTCAAGGAACTGATCCAAATCCACCGAACGCGACGCTGACCGCTTCGATCCGCATCCGCGTCACTCACCGGATGCGTACGCTTGTTCTCGGGCATGCGGCTCAACGAGATCTGCCAGATGAACACCGAGGATGTCCGGGTAATCGACGGCACTCTGTGCTTCGTCGTCACGGCCGAGGCGATCAAGGGGACCGACGATAAGCGGCTCAAGACCGGCAGCAGCGAGCGGGTCATCCCGGTCCATCCGACGCTGCTCGCGGCGGGATTCGAGGAATACGTCAGCGAGCAGCGGCGAAAGAGGAACGCCAAACTGTTTCCGGAACTACTTCCGGCAAAAACCGGATATTACTCCGACGTATTCTCGAAGTGGTTTCGTCGCTTCCTTCAGAAAGCAGGAGCATCGGCGGGCCGGACTTGCTTCCATAGCTTCCGCCACAATTTCCGCGATGCTCTCCGGGAGGCTCGGGTTGAACGCGAGCTTGCACTGGCTCTTGGCGGTTGGGCCGGTGACAACGGCGATATGGGCTCGGAAAGTGCCGAGTTCTACGGCCGGGGGTTCCGGGCATCCACCCTTCTGGAGGCGATCTCCAAAGTCGGCTACCCGGAACTGGACCTTGGCCACCTGATGCTCGCCCCGTTCCCGGCGTAGGCCCGGCTGCTACTCGAAGAAGTCCTCGTCCACCCTCTTGATGTGCAGGGTCTCCTCGATCCTGCATCCGACCTCGTGCCGGATCATGAGCTTGGCCAGTTGGATTCCGTCGATCAGCACGATGCGGGTGCCCAACCGGTCGGCCGTCTCCCTTGCCGACGCGGTGAAGGCCGAGGTGGTGACGAACAGCCCCTTGGTCGCCTTGAACAGGTTCAGGCTGCCGAAGAAGTCGCGGATCGCTCCCGCCCCGACGGTGTTGCCGTCGGCGTACCGCTTGGCCTGAACATAGACCCGGTCCAACCCGAGCGGGTCCTGGTCGATGACGCCGTCCACGCCGTCGTCGCCAGACTTCCCGACCAGAGCCTTGTCGAGTTCCGTGACCGAACCGCCATAGCCCATGGTGATCAGCAGGTGGACCACGGTCTTCTCGAAGAAGGCAGGCGTGCCGGATCGCACCCGCTGGAGGATCTCCTCCGCCAGCGACTCCTCGATCCGCAGATGGGCCTGCCGCATCACCTCATCGGGGGTCAAGGGACTCTCGGCGACCGGCAGCACGACCTCGGCACTCTGAGCAGCCTCAGCCGTTTCCGCCTCGCCGTCGCGGAAGCCCTTGAAGCTTGGGAATTGCTCCAGGAAGCGGATGGTGATCCGCTCCGGCGGCGAGTTCAGCACGTCCCGGCCTGCCGGCGTGATGCGGAAATGTGCCCGCCGGGTGAGGTCCACCAGCCCGGCTTTGGTCAAGTAGCTCTTCGCCCAGTGGACCCGGTTGGCGAAGGTCGTCTGCCGCCCCGACGGCAGAAGCTGGGCTCGTTCCTCGTCGGTTAAGGCGAACACGTCGGCAAGCTGGTCCACCACATCGCCGATGCGAACCTCGCCACCCCCGGCGGTGGTCTTCAGCACGGGGAGCATCAGGGCCTGGAAGTCAGGAATAGGCACAGATTTAGTCCTTCAACCCGATTGTCTCTCGCCAACGAAAACACTACTAGAAGTAACATTGCTCTTCATGCTCAGCATCTGCCAAAATCTGACGAATTCTTATTTGAGTGTCGATGGGAAGCCTTTCAAAGGCAGCCGCCGCTTCTTGCCGGAATTCTTCATCGTTTCGCCCATAGTAACTCGGGTGCATCAGACGGATGACCGGTATCCCATGAAAGACCGCGGGATGCTCGGCAATCCAATTTCGGACAGCTTCTCCAAGCGGAATTACCGCAAGCGGCTGCCATTCCCGAATTTCGCGAGTCAGATGCAGTTCTACACAACGATCCACCGTTTGTGGCGAGGCCATCCCGTCACCCGGTGTAGTACACTTAAAAAGCTCCGTAAAAACGGCGAACCTCATAGCGACTTCAGTCGGTACATTGAGGAAGGCGGAAACCTGTAATTTCAGCTTACGATGGAAGCCTCGTCTCGGTCTGTTAAATTGCTCATCTAGAAAAGCACGATGAACGTCGAGAACATTACGAGGATGATTCACTGCGTAATACCCAGGCGGTTCGAGTAACCCACCCCTCCCGCCTCCAGGATTCATCGCCAAGAACATCAACACTGGCTCTCCTGGCTGAGCATCTGAATAAAAGCCACGGGGAATGTAGCGGTCGTCCACTCTCGGGTTGGTATTGGCATTAAGAACATCGTTGCAGGGAGCCCGACACGAGACGCAAGGCTCATAGAGATCCTCGAACGGGGGCATCGCTTGCTCTCCTATAGCGGTACGCAATTGTCGGGAATGGCCATCAGGTCGGCTCCACGCGTCGCAACGTCAGGAAATGCTCGTTCTGGTCCAGCCAAGCCTTCCTGGCCTCCCAGTCCGGCAGGATGGTTCCGACCAGCCCCCAGAAGGAGCGGTCATGATTGCGGTGCCGCAGATGGCAGAGTTCATGGACCACCGCGTATTCCAGCACCGTCCGGGGGGCGAAGACCAACTGCCAGTTCAGGTTCACGACGCGGTCGATCCCGCAGCTTCCCCAGACGTGCTTCTGGTCCTTGACCAGGACATCCTTCGGCTTCAGCCCGTTCGGCTCGCCGTGCCGGCGGACGAGGTCGGCGACATCCTGGCGGAGCCGCTTCCTCAGCCACAGCCGCAACGCCGACTCGATCAGGTCATCGTGGAAGGAAGGAGCGACAGACTGCGGGCAGCCGACCAGGAAGCCGTTGCGGTAGGCGACGCTCACCAGCGTGTCGTCGCTCGGCTCGACCCGCAGCCGCATAAGCCGGCCGCGGTAGGGGATCTTGGCCCCGCTGACGAACCGCCGGACGGCGTTGGAGTGGGCCATCCGCTCGGCCATGTTGCGGGTCTGCTCGTACAGCCATGCCCGGCGGCGATGGAGCACGCCGGCAATCTCGTCCTCGGTGGCGGCAGTGGGCACGACCACCTCGACGCTGTCCGGGGTGACGGTGATGCGTGCCCGCGTCGCCGCGTCGGAGCGACGCAGGACATAGGGGATCTCGACGCTGCCGACCGTCAGCATGGGCATGGGATCAGACCTTGGCGAACTGCTTGAGGGCGAATTCCTCGACCTGCTCGGAAACCTCCTTGAGGTTCCCCAGGCCGAATTCGTGGGCCAAGCCGCGGACCTGCTGCCGCAGCGACCTCCGCAGCCCCTCCTTCTCCTGCCACAGCCGCGGGGCGGTCGCATCATCCTCGTAGAGGGCGGCGATCCGCTCCGCCAGCCCATCCGCTCCTTCACCGGCATTGAAGGCCAGGAGGATCTGGAGGATGCCGTAAGCCCCCTGCGACATCCCGGCGTCCTCATGGGCGGTCGCCTCGGCCTCCAGATCCTTGGCGAGGTCCTCCGCCATCTTCAGGGTGTCGGCCCAGGAAAGCTGGGCACCCTCCAGCTTCTCCAGCAACTCCCGCAGCCGGTCGGAGAATTTGCCGTATTGGTGGGCGTTCTGGCCCAGCCGCTCGTAGACGACCTTGCGGAGTTCGGTGGTCTTGCGGATCGCCGCAGTCTTGAGGTCGTCCTCCGTCTTGCCCTCGACCTTGAAGTCCTCCCAGAACTCCGGGTCGGTGATGTGGCGGAGCTTCACCGTGACGCTCAACCCGGTGGCGTCGAGGTGGCGTTCCAGCATGTCGCGGATCTTGCGGCTGTAGGACCGCTGGTCGAACGCCTCCCGCTTCTCGATGGCCTGGGTGGCGTACTGGAGGAACAGGGCCACCCACTTCAGATCAGCGGTGAACTCCAGCACGCAGGGGTCCGGGCTGACAGCCTCGTACAGGCCGATGAACTCGCGGGCCGCCTTGCGGAAATCGATCCACAGTTTCTCGTCGGGTTTCAACCGGGCGACAAGCTGGTCGAACTCGGCCTTCAGGCTGTCCTTGTCGATCCGCCCGCCGGCCCGCTTCACCCCCTTCATCATGTGGAGCACGGCGGCGTGGGCGGCCCGAAGCTGGTTGCGGAGGTCGTCCAGATCCCGCATGGCGTTGCGGACATCGTCGGCCCGGTAGGAGGCCAGAGCCTTGTCCAGATGGGCCGATACGCCGATGTAGTCGACGATCAGCCCGTTCCGTTTGCGGGCGTCGGCGACCCGGTTGGTGCGGGCGATGGCCTGGAGCAGGCCGTGCTCCTTCAGCGGCTTGTCGAGATACATGACGGATTCGACAGGGGCGTCGAACCCGGTCAGCAGCTTGTCGCAGACGATCAGAAAGTCCGGCCGAACGCCCTTCTTGCCGAACGCCTTCTTCACGTCGATCTCGGCCTTGTCGTCCAGATAATGGGCCACAAGGTCGTCGCGGATCGACTGCGTGTACGCGTCCTCGCTCGGCTTCGCGTCCTCCTGCGATGACGAGTAGACACAGGCCGACATGTCCGCCGCCATCGCCTGGGCGTCCTCGGCGGGCATGCCCTCGGCCACCAGATCGGCGGCGATGACCGCATCCAAGGCCCGCTTGTAGAGGATGACCGCCTCGCGGTCGAAGGCGACGATCTGGGCCTTGAAGCCGTCGGGGCGGGCATATTCCTTGAAGTGGGTCCAGATGTCGTAGGCGATCAGGGCGATCCGCTTCGGATGCTTGACCAGATCGGCGACCGTCACGCCCCGCTTCTTCAGTTCAGCCAGCTTGTCGTCCGGCAGGTCGGCGAACCACTGGTCGAACAGGATGTCGATTTTGGCCTCGTCGATATGCCAGTCGGTCTTGCGGCCGGTGTAGTAGATCGGCACCGTCGCCCCGTCGGCCACGGCGTCGTCGATGCCGTACTTGTCGAGATAGCCCTCGCCGACCACGCCGAAGTTGGCGTAGGTGTCCTTGTCGTCCTTCTTGATCGGCGTGCCGGTGAAGCCGAAGAAGCGGGCGTCGGGCAGCGTCTTCCGCAAAAAGGCCCCGAGGTCCTTTTCCTGGGTGCGGTGGGCCTCGTCCACCATGACGATCCAGGTGGCGGAGTTCGCGACCGCCTCTTCTGATCCCTGGAACTTGAAGATGGTCGAGAGGGCCATCAACCCGTCGGTCCGACCGTCCATCAACGTCCGCAGATCGCGGATGCTCTCGACCGGCGTCGGGTTCGGCAGGCCGCAGGCGGTGAAGGTGGTGGTGATCTGGGTGTGCAGGTCCACCCGGTCGGTCAGCACCAGGATGTTGGGGTTGGTCAGTTCGGGCGACTCCACCGTCCGGTGGGTCTTCAGCTTCAGGGCGGCGAAGACCATGGTCAGCGACTTGCCCGACCCCTGGGTGTGCCAGACCAGTCCCCGACGGTGCCGGTTCTCCACCACCCGCTCGACGATCTTGTTGACCGCCCGGAACTGCTGGTAGCGGCACATCTTCTTGACGATGCCCTCCTCGGTCTTCTCGAACACCACGAAGTGGGCGATCAGGTCGAGCAGGCGGGACGGCTCCAGCAGGCACCACAGCCCCTTGGACAATTCGTCGGTGAAATCGGACGCCAAGCGGGGCCACGGGTCCCGCCACGCCGCGAAGAACTTCGACGGGCTGCCGGTGGAGCCGTAGAGGCAGTTGGTGCCGTCGGTGACGATGTTGAAGACGTTGGACAGGAACAGCCGGGGGATGTCCCGCTCATACTGCCGGATCTGGTCGAACGCCTCGCCGGTCTTGTCCTTATGGTTGATCGGGCTTTTGCACTCGATCACCACCACCGGGAAGCCGTTCAGGTGGATCACCACGTCGGGAATCCGGGTCCGTTCGGCCTTGACGCGGAACTGGTGGGTGACGGTCAGCCGGTTGTTGGCCGGGTTGGCGAAATCGACCACCCGCAGGGTCCGCCGCGTCGCCTCCCCCTGCACCGGCCGGCTGAAATCGCCGCGGAGCTTTTTGAGCCACACTTCGTTGTCGGTGACCGACACGAGGTCGGCATAGGCGGCCTGGGCGTCGGCCAGGGAGACGCCGTTGATCCGCTGGATGGCCTCGACGAGGTGGGGGCGGAACAGCACCTGATTCTCGCCGTCCCGCAGCCCGGCATGCTCCTCCGGCGGGACGAAGTAGTAACCCATGGCCTCAAGGCAGGCGATGGTAGGTTGCTCGGCGAGGTGCCATTCCATGCCCTGAGCCACGGTGCTGCTCCCTGTGGTCGTTGGTTATAAAGCGGGAGATAAGGCGTCGGCGGAGACCCGCTTACGGCCGGTCAGGAGGTTGGACATGAGGGCGGCTTTGGTCTGTTCCAGTTGAGCCAATGCGTCCGAAGCCGACCGTTCCGCGAGGGCGTGTGCGGCGACCTGTTGTACGATTCTTTCCTGCTCTTCCTTCCCAGGCAACAGAACCGGGAAATCCTTTACCTGCGTGGAGTTGATCGAAGCCAAATTCGTGGTTTGCTTCGCACAACTCAGGAAATAGCTCTTCCCATGTGCTGATGCGGTCAACGCGGCCAGAAACTCTGAAACAAGGAGTTCCTGATCGGGACGAACCGCAAAGACATGGTTCTGATGCAGACAGACAGGCACTTGGCCTTTCCATACATCACCTCGGCCGAGCTTGTCGAAATCCCCGCCTTCGGTCATCAGCACGTCTCCGGGGCGGAGACTGTACCGCTCCACCTGTGATGCCGAGACCGTGATGGTCTTCAACTCCGTAAGATCAATATGGCCGTCCTGGACATTTGCGACCCTCAGATAGGGAAGTTCGACCGGGTCCTGGATGTCCTTTTTGCCTTTGGCGACTCCGGTCTGGACGTGGGCCACGGTCCTGAGGGGCACAACTTCCCATTTTTCGGGGATCAAACCGAACTCGGTCTGTTTGAAGTGGCCATGCCCCATGCCCCTAGTCAGCAGGCGATTCAGAACACCCTGTTTGACCTTGCCGGACTGCTCGATGACCGCCCGCGTGGTTTCAATGGCTTCGTCTATGCTGGATAGAATTTCCGCAATACGCCTTTGTTCGCGAAGAGGCGGAAGACAAAGTGGAAGCTTCAGGAATTCCTTCTGACCAAGCGTCTTGTTCCGACCAGCACCACCGGGCGAGGCGAGAGCAAGCAACTCCCTTCCCCGCTCAGTCTTGAAGAAATGCAGGACGTAATCAACATCCGCCAAACCACTTTTGGGCCGGTACATTGGGAACCGATGGGAAGCTATCTTCCCAACATCTTCAACTGTCGTGCGACCGACAGCACGCTCCCAGGCGAAGACGATGTTGAGGATGAAACAGTCAGGCTGAATCCAGAAAACCCGCTTCTCGCCGAGAACGGCCCCCGACACCGGTTCCTTGTCGAACAAGCCCTTCCCATGGGACCGGATGCCGATCTCTTGGTAGATTTTGGACGGGTCAACAACTACAGGATCTGCCACCCGCTCAAGAACCTCACCAACGGTCGTTTGGGTCCACTCCTCCTGCACCCTCATCGCCCGCTTCCCTTCCGGGCCTTCGACACCTCGACCTCGATGGCCTTCAGTTCCTCCAGGTCCGCGGCGTCGGCGGCGATGGCATCCTGCTGCTTCCGCTGCCGGTCGAACTCGTCGTAGCGGTCGTAGGCGATGCGTTTCATGGCGTCATGGCTGATCCGGCCGTTCCCGTTGAGGAGCGGTCGTTCGTTGAAGGTGATGAAGCGGTCCACATAGGCCCGCCAGTCGTCCAGGGTCAGGTGCTTCCGCTGGCTCACCCGGTCCTCGGCATAGTCGAGGAACATGGTGACGATGCGGTTCAGTTCGGTGATCTCCCCGGCGGAGAGATAGTTCTTCGCCACGATCACGTCGGCCTTGCGGACTCGGGCACCGGTCCAGCTTTGCAGGTTCATGTTGGGCTTGCCGGGATCGGACCGGGCCACCACCAGTTCGGCGGCGGTGTGGCCGGTGACGGCGTGCAGCAGCTTGTTCTGAACCTCGGCGAAGAACAGGGCCGCCGCTCCCTGGTCGTCGCGGTAGTCCTGCGACAGGGCGAACAGGTCGCGGATCTTCTGGTAGAACCGCTTCTCCGACGCCCGGATGTCGCGGATGCGTTCGAGCAGTTCGTCGAAATAGTCCCAGCCGCTGGGGTTCTTCAGGCGTTCGTCGTTCATGACGAAGCCCTTGACCAGATACTCGGCCAGCGTCGCCGTCGCCCATTGCCGGAACTGGACGCCCCGCGGCGAGCGGACGCGGTAGCCGACGGCCAGGTGGATGTCCAGGCGGTACAGCTTGATGGTCCGGGAGACCTGCCGCCGCCCCTCGGTTTGAACTGTCAAATTATCTTTGACAGTTGCCTCCGCCGCCACCTCGCCCTCGGCGAGAATGTTGCGGATGTGGTGGCTAATGGCCTGTTTCGAGGTCTGGTAAAGCTCCGCGATCTCGATCTGATTCATCCAGACGGTGCCGTCCAGCTTGGTCAGCCGGAACTCGGCGGAACCATCGTCGGTCCGGTAGAGAATGACTTCGCCTTCCGACATGGCGTTCTCAAGCCCCGCCCGGCAGGTAGCCGAGTTCCCGCAAGAACCCCATCATCCGGGCCTCTGCGGCGTCCCGCTGCTCCCGCAGTTCCAGGAGCTTCTGGACCTCCTCGGCCACGTCCAGGTCCTCCTCCTCCTCGGTCAGGTGCACATAGCGGCTGATGTTGAGGTTGTGGTCGTTGCCGGCGATCTCCGCCATCGGCACCACGCGGGCAAGCCGGTCCACGTCGGCGTAATCGTGATACGCCTTGGCGAGCGTGGCGACGTTGGCGTCGGACAGGTAGTTCTGGGCCTTGCCTTCGATGAACTGTTCGGCCCCATTGACGAACAGCACCTTCCCCCGGCGGTCCTTCGGCTTGGACTTGCGGACGATCAGGATGCAGGCGGGAATTCCGGCCCCGTAGAACAAGTTGGGGGCGAGGCCGATCACCGCCTCGATCAGGTCGTCCTTCAACAGGCCCTCGCGGATGCGGCCCTCCGCCCCGCCACGGAACAGGATGCCGTGCGGCAGCACCACCCCCAGCATGCCGTCCTGCTTCAGACTGGCGATCATATGCTGAACGAAGGCGAGGTCGGCGTAGGACTTGGGCGGGCAGCCGTAGCGGTCGCGGCCGAACTTGTCGCCCTTGCTCCAGACCTCGTGCCCCCAGGCTTTCAGGGAAAAGGGCGGATTCGCCAACACCCGGTCGAACGTGCGGATCGCCTTGGTGCCGTCGCCGGTCAGATGTTTCGGGTCGAGCAGCGTGTCGCCACGGGCGATATTGAAGTCCTGAATGTCATGCAGAAACAGGTTCATCTGGGCGATGGCCCAGGTGTTCAGGTTCTTTTCTTGCCCGAACAGGGTCAGGCTGCGGGCGTTCTTACCCTGCCGCTCCAGATGGTGGACGGCTTCCAGCAGCATGCCGCCCGATCCACAGGTGGGGTCGTAGATCGTCATGCCCTCCTCGGGCCGCAGGCACTCCACCAGCAGCCGCACCACCATCTTGGGGGTGTAGAACTCGCCGCCCTTCTTGCCGGAATCGTCGGCGAACCGCTCGATCAGGTATTCGTACGCCTGCCCCAGAACGTCCGGCTCCACGTCGGCGTTGCGGAGACGATGCTTCTCGAAATGCTGGAGCAGCTTCTCAAGTGAAGCGTCGGGGAACCGTTCCTTGTTGTTGAAGTCCACATCCTGGAAAACGCCCCGCAGGCGATGGTTGGCGTCTTCGACGGCGTGGAACGCGGCGTTCAGTTGCTCGCCGATGTTGGTCGTGTGCGTCCGCACGTCCTTCCAGAACCGTCCCTCGGGGATGTGGAAGCGATGCTCGTCCGGGTCGGCGGCCAGAGCGGCGTCGCCGTACTTGGCCATCCGCTCCTCGTACTCCTCCTCCCACACGTCGCAGAGCCGCTTGTAGAACAGCAACCCGAAGATGTAGTGCTTGTAGTCCGCCGAATCGACGGAGCCCCGCAGGATGTCGGCGGCCTTCCACAGGTGGGATTCAAGCTGGTCCAGGGTCAGAACGGCCATCGCAAGCCCAACGTCTCTTCAAAAGTGTGCAAAACGGCGGTACTCTATCAGACCGGGTGCGGCAGGCAACGGCGTTGACCGGGAGCGGGGCTGCGGCGAGGTAGCCGGCTCAGTCCTCCTCGTCGAAGTCGTCGTCGGGGTCCGGGTACTGGGGCGGGGCCTTGCCGACCGACGCGACCACCCTTGGGTAGCGTTTGCGTGGCTCCCGCTCGCCGAGGGCCAGGACCTCGACCCGGAACCGCCACTCGTCCCCGTAGTCGAACAGGAACGTCATCGCCTTTCCAACCTTCGGAAACGCCTGGGCCACCGTCGTCTGCTTGACGCTGAGGGAGTCGCCGCCCTCGCCCATGTCGGCGAAGAGTTCGTATCGGGGCTTGGCGTCGTAGATGTTGCCGGTGAGCTTGGGGAAGAACCCGAAGGCGTGGTCCAGGTCAAAGGCGTAGGCCCGGACGATGGCCTCGGCGAGGTCGTAGAGGGAGCGGTCGCTCGGGATTTCGATGTCCCGGTAGAGCTTGGGCCGAAGGGCGGCCCGGATGATATGGGTGGCGGCTTCGGCCATGGCGTTACTCTCCTGTCGGTGCAGCGGCCCGCCGCGTCACGCTTGCGGCAGGCTTTCCCGGATATCGGGGACGCCGGCCAGGAAGATGGCGTCGGGCTGGTGGTTGACGTAGGCGAGGAAGATGTACTCGTTCCAGTGGTTGGCGGTCGGGCCGAACTTCAGCAGGGCTTCGGCGTCCACGGCTTTCCGGCCGCCGGCCGCGGTCATCCGGGCGACCTCGCGGGCGATGTAGTCCAGGAACCGCTGCTCCGTCCCGTCCAGCACCACGTAGGGCGTGGTGACCGCCACATGGTGGCCGATGTCCGGGACCGGCGGGGGCAGCAGGCGGATGTACCAGAGTTGGCCCGGTTCCCCGAGATACCCCGCCACCGGATGGCACCGCAGGACTTGGCCGGTTACGATGTCCTTCAATAGCACCAGCGGGCCGTCCAGGCCCATGTGGACGTAGAACCCCATGCGGGACTCCTGCATCGGCCGGACGATGTCGGCGATCCAGGCCGGCATGCCGGTGGTCTCCGCCACCCGCAGGATGCAGGTTCCCATGGTTTCCCGGCTGGCCCCGAACTGAAGGTCGAAGAAGGCCCACATATTGAAATAGCTTGCCGTGAGCGGGCTGATCGGCGGCCCGTCCGGCACGTACTCGTCCTCGGCCTTCGCCACCGCCTTGGCGTACGCCTTCGCCTCGGGCATGGCGGAGATCGCCTCGGCGAACATCGACACCAGCGTCAGCCCCTGTGCGTAGAAGGCGGGGTCGTAGCCCTGCTCGACGAGGTCCTTGAACCGACTGCCGTCGAGACCGGCCTCAAGGGCACGCTCCCGGCTCGCCCGAAACGCGGACAGGTCGATGACGTTCGACCGGATCTGCGTCGCCACCTTCCGGGCGATCTTATCGGCGACGCTTCCCATGAGGGCTCCTGCTTCCCGATCTCGTGACCACGGAACGTAGGGATGCCTATCGGTCGGTGCTATGTCCAGACAGACAGGCCGGCACCACCGCCTCCGCGGCGACTGGTTGGGCGGCGTGGAGTTTTTCGGCGATGCGGCTTGCCAGCAGGTCGAGGTCGATGTGGATGGCTGGGCCGGTGGGATCGGGCAGGACGGTGTTGGCCGTCACCGAGGGGGCGGCGGGCGGCGGGCAGGCCCTGTCGCACGCGGCGTGGGCCGGGTCGCTTCCGGTGCCCCCGCGAGCCGCATCGAACAGGCCCTCGATCTCGAAGGCCACCTTGCGGGCCGCCCGGATGGCGTCGGGGTAGTTGCTGGTCCTGAGGGAGCGATTGATGTGCGTCCGGCCCAGAACCGCCTGGAGGTCGGCCGGGACGCGGGTTCGGAATTGCCAGACGGCTCCCCGCAGCCACAGCCCCAAGGGACGCCGCTTGGGCGACAGGGATGTGCGACACCCAGGACGGGCTGAAACGGTGAATTTTGAAGGGGATGGAGGCGATTCGGCCAACGCCGCGTGCGACAGGGCGGTGTCACACCGCGGGGAATTCCGCCGCTTCCGGGCGAATTCCTGTGTCGCATCAATGCCTTGAGGAGGAATTGGTGGAGCCGAGGAGGATCGAACTCCCGACCTACGCATTGCGAACGCGTCGCTCTCCCAGCTGAGCTACGGCCCCACCGCACCGTGTTCCGGCGTGGGCGGGATAATGGTCATCCGACCTGCCCGTGTCAAGCACCGAAAATCGCATTCGCGACGAAGCCCGTTCCGCCTTGAACGCGGCCGTGCGGCGGCCCACTTGCCAGCGTCCGGGAGGGCGTTTAGGGTGCGCCGCGTACCGCACAGGTGGAGGCCGGGCCGATCATGCAGCCGCTCATCGTCACGCTTTTCGAACTCCTCTACATCATCCTCGACCTGTTCAAGTGGGTGCTGCTGATTGGCATCGTCATCAGCTGGCTGATCGCCTTCAACGTGATCAACACCCGCAACCGCTTCGTCTACATGGTGATGGACTTCTTCGAGCGGGTGACGGAGCCGGTGCTGCGGCCGATCCGCAACGTCATGCCGAACCTGGGCGGCATCGACATCTCGCCGATCATCGCGCTCTTGGGCGTGTGGTTCCTGCAGAGCCTGATCGTGCGCTATGGGATGATGATGTGAGCGCTTCGCCGTTCGAGGCCGTGGCGGACGGCGTGCGGGTGACGCTGCGGGTGACGCCGAAGGCGTCGCGCAACGCGGTGTCCGGGCTGGCCGACACGGCGGCGGGCGGCAAGGCGCTGAAGGTTTCCGTCACCGCCGTGCCGGAAGACGGCAAGGCCAACGACGCTGTCATAAAACTGTTGTCGAAGCTGTGGCATGTACCGAAGACGGCGATCACCGTCGCCGCCGGCGCCACCGACCGCAACAAGATCCTGCACGTGGCCGGCGACCCGGCCGATCTCCTGCGCCGCATGGGCGCATCCCTGGACGAGTGAGGTTTCCCATGGCTGAGGCGAAGATCATCGACGGCAAGGCCTTCGCGGCGGGGCTGCGCGCCCGCGTGGCGCAGGGCGTGGCCGACCTGAAGGCCAGCCATGGCGTCACCCCCGGCTTGGCCGTGGTGCTGGTGGGCGAGGATCCGGCCAGCCAAGTCTACGTCCGCTCCAAGGAGAAGGCGCTGGTCGAGCTGGGCATGAACTCCTTCGACCACCACCAGCCGGCGGACATGAGCGAGGCCGACCTGCTGGCGCTGATCGACCGGCTGAACGCCGATCCGGCGGTGCACGGCATCCTCGTCCAGCTGCCGCTGCCCAAACACATGGACACCCAGAAGGTGCTGGGCCGGATCGCGCCGGAGAAGGACGCCGACGGCTTCCACGTGGTGAACGCCGGCCTGCTGGCCACCGGCCAGAAGGGGGCCACCATCCCCTGCACGCCGCTGGGCTGCCTGCTGCTGATCCGCGACGTGCTGGGGCGCGACCTGTCGGGCAAGCGGGCGCTGGTCATCGGCCGCTCCAACATCGTCGGCAAGCCGATGGCGCAGCTGCTGCTCCAGGCCGACTGCACGGTGACCATGGCGCATTCGCGCACCAAGGATCTGGCCGAGGAATGCCGGCGCGCCGACATCGTCGTGGCCGCCGTGGGCCGGGCGGAGATGGTGCGCGGCGACTGGATCAAGCCGGGCGCCGTCGTCATCGACGTCGGCATGAACCGCATCGCGGCCGGCGAGGGCAAGACGAAGCTGGTCGGCGACGTGGCCTACGACGAGGCGAAGCGGGTGGCCGGTGCCATCACGCCGGTGCCGGGTGGTGTGGGTCCGATGACCATCGCCTGCCTGATGCTGAACACGCTGACCTCCGCCTGCCGCGCCGCCGGCGCGCCGATCCCGGCCGAGGCGGCCCTGTGACAGCCGTGCCGCCGGAGGCGGCGTCATGATCACGACGTACGCCCGTTCGGGCGGGCGGGTCGTCGAACAGCCGTTCGTGATCGGCGACCCGCTGCCCGAGGGCACGGTGTGGATCGACCTGCTGCGCCCGAGCGAGGCGGAGCGCGCCGCCGTCGGCGCGCTGACCGGCTGCGACCTCCCCACCCGCGAGGAGATGAAGGAGATCGAGGCCTCCAGCCAGCTCTACGTGGAGGGCGAGGCGGTCTACCTGACCACGCCGGTCATCGCGCGGGCCGACACGCCGCACCCGGAGCAGGGCGAGCTGACCTTCGTGCTGACGCCGCGGCACATGATCACGTTGCGCTACACCGAGCCGCGTTCGGTCGCCACCTTCGCCGCCCGCACCGGCCGCCAGCCGGAACTGCTGGCGAGTGCGGAGGACGCGCTTCTGGGCATCCTCGACGCCGTCATCGACCGCGTGGCCGACGTGCTGGAGCTGATCGGCGGGCGCATCGACACGCTGTCCACCCGCATCTTCGACGAATCGCTGGACGCCCGTCCCGCCGGCCGCGCGAAGAAGCCGGCGGAGCTGCAGGACGTGCTGCGCGGCATCGGGCGCGCCGGCGACCTGACGCACAAGGTGCGCGACAGCCTCGCCGGCCTCGACCGCCTCGTGGCGTTCCTGACCTCGGTCGCCGCCGGGCGGTTGAGCAAGGAGCAGAAGGTGGCGCTGAAGACGCTGACGCGCGACCTGCGCTCGCTGAACGAGCACGCCGGGTTCCTGGCGCACGAGGCCAACTTCCTGCTCGACGCCACGCTGGGCCTGATCAACATCGAGCAGAACAACATCATCAAGATCTTCTCGGTCGTCGCCGTCGCCTTCCTGCCGCCGACGCTGATCGCGTCCGCCTACGGCATGAACTTCGAGTTCATGCCCGAGCTGCATTGGCAGTACGGCTATCCCATGGCGATCGCGCTGATGGTGCTCTCCGGCCTGCTGCCGCTCTGGTACTTCAAGCGGCGGGGCTGGCTGTAGCGGGCGTTGCGCTGCCTATCCCTTCGGGATACAATTAAGATCACTCTGTTGATCTTTTCTTTGGGCGGCATGCGAACCCTCGACGAGGCCGATGGTCTGGCGCGTCTGGCGCTGGACAATCCGTGGTGGCGGACCGGCGCGGTCGAGGCCGATGTCGCGGCGCTGCCGCGCCGGGCCTTCTTCGAGGCGTTCTTCAGCCGGGTGAACCGGCCGGGCGGCGGGGTGCCGCTGCGGCTCGCCGGGCCGCGGCGGGTGGGCAAGAGCGTGCTGATCCGCCAGACCATCGCCCGCCTGCTCGACGCCGGGACCGACCCGCGCGCCATCGTCTACGTGCCGCTGGACGCCCCGACGCTGCACGTCCTGCCGCTCGGCCGGTTGGCGGACGCTGTGGAGGGGGCTGGCTTCCTGTTCCTCGACGGTCTGCACCACCTGCGCGACGGGGAGGCGGCGGCGGTGGCGCTGGCCGCCGCGCGGCCATCCTTACGAGTTGTCGCCAGCGTGGCCGGCGGGGCGGCACCGCGCCCGCGTGATGCCAACCTGTTCATCCTGCCGCCGCTGACCTTCTGTGAATACCTGCGTTTCACCGGCGCCGAGCGCGACCTGATCGAACCGATGTTCTTCGGCAAGGGCACGCCCATGTACGTGGTGCGCGACATGGCGGCGCTGAACGAGCGCTTCGTGCACTACGTCAACGGCGGGGGCTTTCCGGAGGCGGTGCTGCTGCGCCCAGTGCCCGGCGACGCAGCGCGCCACCTGCGCGACGGCGTGCTGACGGCGCTGCTGCACCAGGACCTGCCGGGCCTGACCGGCATCGCCAGCACGCCGGAGCTGAATGCGCTGTTCGCCCTGCTGGCCCGCAACACCGGGCGGGAGGTGTCGATCGAGGCGATCGCGGAGCGCGCGGGCATCGCCAAGAACACGGTGCGCCGCTACCTCGATTACCTGGAGGCGTCGTTCCTCATCATCCGCATGGGGCGTGTCCATCCGGAGGGCGGTCGGTTCCAGCGCATGCGCACCTTCAAGGTGCACCTGACCGCCCCCTGCCTCTACGCCGCGCTGTTCGGGCCGGTGACCGCCGACGACCCGCTGTTCCCGGCGCTGGCCGAGAGCGCCATCATCGGCCAGTGGCTGGCCTCGGCCGACCTGCCGAACATCGTCTACGCCCGCCTGCCCGAAGGCTCCGTCGACCTTGTGGCGCTGGCGCCCGACACCGGGCGCCCGGCCTGGGCCTGCGCGCTGCCGGGAACGGACGAATCCGTGGCTGGCGACGCTACGATCAACGGGCTGATCCAATTTTCCCGGCGCAACGCGCCGCTGCGCTGGATCGGCGCCACCACGCGCACGCAGGCGGCGCTGAAGGCGCACGACGGCGTCGAGGTTTGGCACCGCCCGGCCAGCCAGTATTGCTACGAGGTTGGCCGGAGGGTATCTGAGGAAGTAGGATCTCTTACCTGATCTTACCGGTCGTGCTGCGGGGCGATCTGGTCCAGGCGGTGGGCGAAGTCCACGTCCTTCTGCGTCACGCCGTCGAAGGCACGGGTGTAGAGGATCACCTCGACGCGGCCCTCGTCGTTGAACCATTCCGGGCAGTGGTCGCGCTTCACGGCCAGCAGCGCCACCTGGCTCATGAAGCCCCAGGCGGTCGGGAAGTCCGGGAAATGGTAGGTCTTGCGGATGGCGTCGCGCTCCAGGACCTCCGACCAACCGTGCAGTTCCTTCAGCGCCGTCTGCCGCTTGGCGCCGACCAGCTTCTCGGCCATCGGGGGTCTCCTTCCATCGCGTTTCTTAAGGGGATCCCGACTTACCCGCGCTTGGCCCGGGGGTCAAGCTCCGCTAGGCTGCGCGGCATGAGCCAGACCCGTGCCCGCCCCTTCACCGTCCCGCCGTCGCTGGCCGATTTCGAGGCGATGGCCGCCGAGGCGTTCGACACCATCCCGCCGGAACTGCGCGCGCCCGTCGGCGACGTGCTGATCCGCATCGAGGAGTTCCCCGACGAGGAGACCGAGGCGGAGATGGAATTGGAAAGCCCGTTCGACCTGCTGGGTCTCTATCGCGGCGTCGATCTGCTGCGGCAGAGCGTGGCGGACGTGCGCACCCGCCCCGACGCCATCTTTCTCTACCGCCGGCCGATCCTGGATTACTGGTGCGAGACCGGCGAGGACCTCTTCCACGTCATCCGCCACGTCCTGATCCACGAGATCGGCCACCATTTCGGCTTCTCCGACGACGACATGGACCGGATCGAACAGAGCCTGCCGGATTAAGGACCAAGGGTGACCACCATGGACATGGACCGCTTCTTCACCCTGCACGACGGCCTGCCGCGCCAGGCGCCCGGTTCCGACGCGATCACGCAGGACGCGCTGCGCCGCCTGCGCCCCTACGGCCTGCCGGACGATCCGGTGGTGCTGGACATCGGCTGCGGTCCCGGCCGCTCGCTGATGATGCTGGCGCGGGTCACCGGCGGGCGCGTCACCGGCATCGACGTGCACCCGCCCTTCCTGGCCGAGGCGCAGCGGCGCATCAACGAGGCCGGCCTGGGCCGGCGCGTGTGGGCCGAGCGCTGCTCGATGACCGACCTGGGCGGCTACCCGCCCGGCATGTTCGACCTGCTGTGGGGCGAGGGCTCCATCTACATCGTCGGCTTCGCCGAGGGGCTGGAGCGCTGGCGCCACCTGCTGAAGCCCGGCGGGCTGGCCGCCTTCACCGAGCTGACGTGGCTGACCGAGAACCCGCCGGCCGACGCGCGGGCATTCTGGGCCGATGCCTATCCCCGCATGGCGACCGAGGCCGCCAACCGCGCGGCCGCGGAGCGCGCCGGATACCGCGTGCTGGACACCTTCACCCTGCCGGCGTCGGCGTGGTGGGACGAGTACTACGGCCCGCTGGAAGCCCGCATCGGGGAGTTCCGCGAGCGCTACGCGCACGACGAGGCGTGGACGGCGGTGCTCGACGCGTCGCAGGCGGAAATCGACCTCTACCGCCGTTTCGGCGCCAGCTACGGCTACGTCTTCTACCTGTTGCAGCGCGGGGGCTGAGTCCGGGGCCGGGCACAATCGGCGGTGCCGGCCGTTTCCTTCCTGATCGAAGGCAACGAGGATGGATCGATGACCCGAGTGCACCGGATGGCCGCCGTGGCCGCGCTGCTGCTTCTGCCCGCGCTGGCGGCGTGCGACGACCAGCAGACCGCCGAGAAGACCGGGCAGGAGATCGGCCGCGCCGTCGACCAGACGGCCGAGCGCGCGGGCGAGGTGGCGGGCGACGCGGCGCGCGAAGCCGGCCGCTGGCTGCAGGACGCCGGCCGCTCCCTGGAACGCGAGGCGAAGGGCGCCAAGGAGTAACGTGTCGCCGTGAGAGACGATGGCGGACACGGATTCAGGAGATGAACTTTTAATCCGTGTCCATCCGTGCAAAATCCGTGTGCATCCGTGTCTCAAAACCCGTCCCCGAGCGCGGCTGTCCGGGAAAGGGTTTCAGGGGTGCGGCGGTGTGGGCGTACCCGGCGGCGGGCGTTTGTGGGATAATGGCCGTCCGGTCTCTCGCCGGAGGGTCCCGTGTCCCCGCTTCCCGCCGCTCCAGCCGCCCCCGTCATCGCGTCCGACGGTGAACTCCTGCACCGGCTGTTCGACAGTCTGCCGGTGCTGGTCGCCTACATGGACGCCGACTTCACGTTCCTGAAGGTCAACCGGCTGTACGCCGAAGCGGACGGGCGGGCGGAGGACTTCTTCCCCGGCCGCAACCACTTCGACCTCTACCCCGACGCCGAGAACGAGCGGATATTCCGCCGTGTCGTCGCGACCGGCGAGCCGTATCGCGCCTACGCCAAGCCCTTCGAGTACGCCGGCCATCCGGAGCGCGGCACCAGCTGGTGGGACTGGATCCTCCAGCCCGTGCGCGATCCGGACGGGCGTGTCGGCGGCGTGGTCTTCAGCCTGATCGACGTCACGCCCCGCGTGCGCGCCGAACGGGCCGCCGCCGAGGCCGCGGCGGCGTACGAGGCCGAGCGGCGGGCCGCCGACGGCCGGCTGCGCCGCCTGCTGCGCGCCCACCGGGCGCTCAGCGGCTGCAACCAGACGATCATCCACGCCACGGACGAGGATTCGCTGCTGCGCGACATGTGCCGCGTGCTGGTGGAGGCCGGCGGCTACCCGCAGGTCTGCGTGGCCACCGACGGCGACGGCCTGCCGGACGAGCGGGACGCCCTGGTCTGCTGGGGCGAGCGGCCGGACGCCGCAATCGGCGCCGCGGTGGCTTGGGAACAGCGCGACGGCCTGCCGCTGCTGAAGGGGCGCCCGTTGCGGCTTGCGCGGCTCACCGGCGCGGACGGCGCGCCGGCTGGCACGGCCGCCGCCCTGCCGCTGGCCGGCGAGCGGGGTGAGCTGTTCGGCCATCTGTTCATCTGGGGCATGGCGGAGGACGGCTTCACGCCGGAGGAGCTGGACCTGCTGAGCGAACTGGCCGCCGACCTTGCCTTCGGCCTGTCGGTGCTGCGCCTGCGCGCCGACCAGCGCCGCTCGGCCGAGCGGCAGGAGCAGGCGCTGGAGCAGACCATCCAGGCGGTCGCCGCCACCGTGGAGATGCGCGATCCTTACACGGCCGGGCACCAGCGCCGCGTCGCCCTGCTGGCGCGTGCCATCGCCGAGGCGCTGCACCTGCCGGACGAGGAGGTGAAGGGGATCGCCATGGCCGGTGCCGTGCACGACATCGGCAAGGTCTGCGTCCCGGCGGAGATCCTGACCCGCTCCGGCCGGCTGACGCCGGCGGAATACCGGCTGATCCAGTCGCACGCCGAGGCCGGGTGGGAGATCCTGCGGCCGGTGGACGCGCCTTGGCCGCTGGCCGCCCTGGTGCGCCAGCACCACGAGCGCTGGAACGGCACCGGCTACCCGCAGGGTCTGGCGGGGGAGGAGATCCTTCTGGGTGCGCGCATCATCGCCGTGGCCGACGTGGTGGAGGCGATGGCCTGCCACCGCCCCTACCGCCCGGCGCTGGGCATCGACGCCGCCCTGCAGGAGATCGCGAAGAACCGCGGCACCTTCTACGACCCGCACGTCGTCGACGCCTGCCTCGCCGTGTTCCGCGAGGGGCGGGTGGTGCTTTAAAGCGCCGCCACCCGCCGCCGCAGTTCGGGCACCAATTCCGCCTCGAACCACGGGTTTCGCCTCAGCCACGCCGTGTTCCGCCAGCTTGGATGCGGAAGCGGAATGAACTCCGGCGCGTAGTCCCGCCATGCCGCCACGGTGTCGGTCATCGTGCGCTTGCGGCGCTCGCCCAGGTAGTGCGCTTGCGCGTAGCTGCCGATCAGCAGCATCAGCCGCACCCCGGCGAAGGCCGGGCGCAGCCGCGGGTGCCACAGCGGGCCGCATTCCGGGCGCGGCGGATAGTCGCCGCCCTTCGGATTGGTGCCGGGGAAGCACAGACCCATGGGCAGCACGGCGATGCGGGATTCGTCGTAGAACCGCTCCCGGTCCATGTCCAGCCATTGGCGCAGCCGGTCGCCGGACGGGTCGTTCCACGGGATGCCGGTGGCGTGCACGCGGGCACCCGGCGCCTGCCCGACGATCAGAAGCCGTGCGGCGGGGCTGCCGCGCAGCACCGGCCGGCAGCCGTGCGGCAAGTGCGCCGCGCACAGCCGGCAGGCGCGCGCCTCCTCCATCAAGCTATAAAGTTCCGTCATCGAAACGATTTAGGCACCGAGCTGCGCGTCGTCCAGCAGGCGGCGGACGAAGGCCGGGATCACGGTGCTGGCGGGGCCGTGGATGGCCTCGGCGAACTGGGTGGCGCCGGCCGAGGGTTCCAAGTTCAGCTCCACTGTATGGGCGCCGCCGTGGCGCGCCTCGGCCACGAAGCCGGCGGCCGGGTAGACGTTGCCCGATGTACCGATCGACACGAACAGGTCGCAGTCGGCCAGCGCGGCCTGGATCCGCTCCATGTGGTAGGGCATCTCGCCGAACCAGACTACGTCCGGGCGCAGGCCGCCCTTGCGCGTGCAGTGCAGGCAGACATCGTCCACCGACAGGTCGTGCCGGCAGTCCTGCACCGTGCGGCAGTGGGCGCAGACGGCCTTCAGCAGCTCGCCGTGCATGTGCACGAGGTTGCGGCTGCCGGCGCGCTCGTGCAGGTCGTCGATGTTCTGCGTCACCACCATCACCGCGCCGCGCCAGCGCCGCTCCAGCTCGGCCAGGGCGGCGTGCGCGGGGTTCGGCTGGATCGCCGGGTCGAGCAGGCCGCGGCGGCGGGCGTTGTAGAAGTCGTGCACGCGCTTCGGGTTGCGGGCGAAGGCCTCGGGCGTCGCTACGTCCTCGATGCGCACGGTGGCCCAGATGCCGTCGGCGTCGCGGAAGGTGTGCAGCCCGGATTCGCGGGAGATCCCGGCGCCGGTGAGCACGACGATGGAGGAATTGGGCAGCAGGCGCATCGGGGGTCCCGCGGGTTGGCGGCTGGCGGTCGGGCGAGAAAGCCTGTTACATCGGTGCGGGGGAAGCCAAATCCAAGGAGGGGGGATGGTCAAGGTCCTGTTCGTCTGCACAGGCAACATCTGCCGCTCGCCGACGGCGGAGGGCGTGTTCCGCGCCATGGTGCGCGACGCCGGGCTGGACGGCCGTATCGCCACGGATTCCGCCGGCACGCACGGCTATCACGTGGGCGAGGCGCCCGACCGCCGCAGCCAGGCGGCGGCGAAACGCCGCGGGGTCGACCTGTCCGACCTGCGCGCGCGCCGCGTGAGCGTGGAGGACTTCCGCCGCTTCGACTACATGCTGGCCATGGACCAGGGCCATCTGGCGGAGCTGAAGCGCCTTGCGCCGCCGGACTCGGCGGCCGAGGTGCGCCTGTTCATGGACTACGCCCCCGACGCGCCGAAGCGCGAGGTGCCGGACCCGTACTATGGCGAAGGCAGCCACTTCGACGAGGTGCTCGACCTCGTGGAAGCCGCCTCGCGGGGCCTGCTGGAGCACATCCGGCGGGAGAGGCTGTGATCCCGGCGGCCGTCCGCTCCCTCATCGAATCCGTCACCGGCCAGCCGGTCACCGTCGTGCGGCCGCTGTCGTCCGGGCACAACGCCAGCGTGCACACGGTCACGCTGGGCGACGGGCGGCGGCTGGTCGCCAAGGTGGGGCGGGGGCTGGAGCCGGAGGGCTTCATGCTGCGCTACCTTGCCGAACACTCGCGCCTGCCGGTGCCGGCCGTGCATTACGGCGACGACGCGCTGCTGCTGATGGACCACGTCGAAGGCGGCGGCACCCTCACCGCGGCGGCGGAGGAGCATGCGGCGGAGCTGGTGGCCGAATTGCATGGCATCAAGGCACCCCGCTACGGCTTCGCGCGCGACACGCTGATCGGACCGCTGCCGCAGCCGAATGCGGAAAGCGACGACTGGATCGCCTTCTTCCGCGAACGGCGCCTGCTGCACATGGCGCGCGCGGCGCTGGAGGAGGGGCGCATCGACATCGGCTTGATGGCGGGGATCGAACGGCTGGCGGCGCGCCTGCCGGAGCTGATCGGCGAGCCGGCCCCACCGTCCCTGATCCACGGCGACCTGTGGGGCGGCAACATCCTGGCGTCCGGCGGGCGCATCGCCGGCTTCATCGATCCGGCGCTGTACCACGCCGACCCGGAGGTGGAGCTGGCCTTCACCACGCTGTTCGGCACCTTCGGCGAGGCGTTCTTCCGCCGCTACGGCGCGCTCCGCCCGTTGCGTCCGGGCTTCTTCGAGGTGCGGCGGGACCTGTACAACCTGTATCCGCTGCTGGTGCATGTGCGCCTTTTCGGCGGCTCCTACGCCGGCGCGGTGGCACGCACGGTCCGCCGCTTCGCCGGCTAGACGGGAGGCATGCGAACAACCCAGGGTGACACGCCGCGCGGATGCGCTATGGTGTCCGGTGACCAGCCACGGAGCCCCGGCTTGAGCGCGCAGACCCCGCCCGGCGTCCTCGACGGCGTCGCCCTTTTCGACGAGTTCACGCCCGCCGAGCGCGAGGCGCTGGCGTCGCGCGGGCGCGTCGTGACCGTCGAGCCGGGCACCGTCCTGGTGCACGAGGGCGAAGAGGCCGACGCGCTCTACGTCATCCTGGAGGGCGAGGTCCGCGTGCTGCGCCGCGACCCGGCCGGCAACCGGGTGGAGCTGGCGCGTCGCCGCACCGGCCAATGCTTCGGCGAGATGGCGCTGATCGACGGCGGCCTGCGTTCCGCCACCATCGAGACGGCGACCTTCTGCCGGCTGTTCGCGCTGCAGCGCGACGTGTTCCTGGAGGTGGTCTCGCCGGCACCGCACCTGCTGCGCAAGCTGCTGCGCGACCTTAGTTTCAAGATCCGCGACTCCTCCGAACGGCTGGTGCGGGAGGACCTGGAGGGGCGCATGCGCGCGGCGGAGGCCGAACTGGCCCGCCACCGCGCCATCGTCCAGGCGGTCACCGGCTTGGCGCACGAGCTGAACACGCCGCTGGGCGTCTGCGTCACCGCCGCCAGCCACATCGAGGCGATGGCCAGCTCCGGCGACGGCGCGCTGGCCGAGCCGGCGACGCTGTTGCGCGACAACCTTGCCCGCGCCGTGGCGCTGGTGGAGGCCTTCACCGCCATCGCCGCCAGCCACCACGCCGGCCCGCCGGAGGACGTGGACCTTGCCGAGGTGTGCGAACACGCCGCAGCGCTGTTCGCCATGGAACGGCCGGACGCCGGCTTGACCGTCGCCGTGCGCACCGGTGCCGCCCGGCCCTGGCGCGGCCACCGCGACCACCTGGAATGCGTGCTGGCCGAGCTGTTCGCCAACGCCGCCGCGCACGCCTACCCGCCGGGTGCGGGCGGGCCGGTGACCATCACGGTGGGGGAGGGCACGGTGGGCGAGGGCGCCATCGGCCACCGCCCGGCCTGGACCATCGCCGTGCGCGACGAGGGCGCCGGCATCGCGGCGGAGGCGCTGCCGAAGCTGTTCGACGCCTTCTACACCACGGCGCGCGGGCGTGGGCACAAGGGGCTGGGCCTGACGGTGGCCTACAACACGCTGACCGGCCCGCTGGCTGGCCGCATCCGCGTCGACGCCACGCCGGGCGCCGGCACGACGGTGACGCTGACCGTGCCGCGGGTGGTATAGGCCCGAAAAACGAAAACCCCGCCCACCGGGCAGGGTTCTCAGGGCGGCGGCGGTGGGGTTCGTCCTTACAGGACCGACTCGATCCACTGCTTCAGCGCACCCTTCGGCATGGCGCCGATCTTGGTGGCGGCGACGTTGCCGTCCTTGAACACCATCAGCGTCGGGATGCCGCGCACGCCGTACTTGGTCGGCGTGTTCTGGTTCTCATCGATGTTCAGCTTGGCGATGGTCAGCTTGCCCTCCAGCTCCCCGGCGATCTCGTCGAGCGCGGGGGCGATCATCTTGCAGGGGCCGCACCACTCCGCCCAGAAATCGACCAGGACGGGACCGGGCGCCTTGAGGACGTCCGCGTCGAAGCTAGCGTCGGTGACCTTGATGGTGCTGCTCATGGTGCCTCTTGCGTAAATCGGGGGCGTGGCCGCTTCACCGGGCCAATCGTCCCGGCCACCCCCGACGTGGGGAACGCGAAAATTTATGGCGTTCGCATGGCGGTGGTCAAGCCGCCGGTCACGCCCTCTCGTCCGGGACGGAAACCCATGGGCCGTCCATGAGTTCCACCGGCAGCTCCATCAGGAACGGTCCATCCGTCCAAAGCAGCACGCACCGCACCGTTCGGCCGGGGTAGACGGCCTGCAGCGCCGCCCGGTAGGCCGCCATCTGACGGAGATAAACCGTGGGCACGGCGGACAACTCGCGCGGGGGCGGACGGTTGGTCTTGTAGTCGACGATCCACACCGTGTCCCCGGCGACCGTCAGCCGGTCGATCTGGCCGGACAGGGCCCGGCCATTGACGACGCCCACCACCGGCACCTCGGCCCGGCTGCCCGGCGCGAACAGCGCGGCGAACGCCGGGCTTTCCAGCACGGCCATCGTTTCGCGGGCGATCTCGTCCTGCTGCTCGGGCGTCAGCGCGTGCGCAGGGCGGGCCAGGAAGTGGCGGCAGGCCGCCCCGCGCGCCTCCGGCCGCAGCTCCGGCAGGGTCTGAAGCAGGCGGTGCACGAGGATGCCGCGCTTGAACCGCGCGCCGTCGTCCTCGCCCAGCGGCGAGCGCACCGCGGGCTCCGCCCCTTCCGGCCGGGACGGGGTGAGCGGGCGCGAGGGCTCCGGCTCCACCGGAGCCGGCGTGGTGCCCCAGGGCGGCAGCGCGTGCACGGCGCCGCCCTGCTCCAGCGCGGCGCCGTCGTCGCGCGCCAGCACCGTCTGCACGTCGGCCAGCCGCCAGCCCTCGCCGCTCCAGCCGTCGGGGCAGAGCGGCGTGAAGTCGAAGTCGTGCGGCGCGGCGATGTCCTTCATCGCCTCCTCGACCAGGCGGTACCAGCAGCCCTGCCCGGGTTCCTTGCGGCCCTGCCAGCCGCAGACGTACAGGCGGTCCTCGGCGCGGGTCAGCGCCACGTAGAGGAGGCGGCGGTATTCCTGGTCGCGCCGCCGGTTGGCGCGGGCGCGCGCCTCGGCGCACAGCGCGTCCTCCTGCGTGCGGCGGGGGGCGAACAGCGGCACCGTGGCGGCGCCGTCCGGCCACAGGATGGGCGGGCTCTGTGTCGGCGTGCCCATGGTGTCGGGCAGGAAGACAATGGGCGCCTGCAACCCCTTGGAGCCGTGCACCGTCATGATGCGTACGGAGCCGCCGCCCTGCTCCAACTCGCGCTTGATCTCCGCCTCGCTGGCGGCGAGCCAGGCGAGGAAGCGCTGCATCGACGGCGCCTCGGTCTTTTCGAAGGCGAGACAGACGGCCAGGAATTCGTCCAGCGGGTCCTGCGCGTCGGGACCCAGGCGGCGCAGCACGGCGCGCCGGCCGCTGCGCCGGTCGGCCGGGCAGGGGGAGCTGAGGATCCCTGCGAACAGCTCGTACGGTGCCACGAAATCGGTGCGCGCCAGCAACTCGCCCAGATAGGCGCGGGCCGGGCGGTAGGCCGCGTCCTCCTCCGCCTTCGCCAGCAGGGCGCGCCAAAGCGTGCCGCGCCGGCCGTGGGCCAGGGCGAACAGCTCGTCCTCGGTTAGGCCGATCAGCGGACCCTTCAGGACGGTGGCCAGCGTCAGGTCGTCTTCCGGCAGCAGCAGGAAGTCGGCCAGCGCCATCAGGTCCATGACGGCCAGCTGCTCGGTCAGCACCATGCGGTCGACGCCGGCCACCGGCACGGCGCGGTCCTTCAGCGCCCGCACCAGCTCCGTAACGAAGCCCGTGCGGCGGCGCACCAGCACCATGACGTCGCCCGGCTGGATGGCACGGCCGCGGGCCGGCAGCACCTCGCCGCGTGCCAGCCAGTCGCGGATGGTGTCGGCAATCACCGACGCCAACCGGGCCGAGGGCGAATCGGCGGCCTCGCGCGCCACCGGCGGTGCCCAGGCGGGCGGGTCGGCGGCCTCCACCGGCTTCACCGGCGGCCACAGCTCGACCAGGCCGGCGTGTCCGCGGCGGAAGGCGCGGTGGCGGATCACCGGGTTCGTTTCGGAAGCGACGCCATCCTTGGCCGTATCGCGCTGGAACACCGCGTCGACGGCCTGCAGAACGGCGGCGGTGGAGCGGAAGGAGATGTCCAGGTCGACGGGCACCCAGGTTTTCTCGGCGGCGTCCGCGCGCGCCTGGAAGTGGCGGCGCATGCGCGCGAACTCGGCCGGGTCGGCGCGCTGGAAGCTGAAGATCGACTGCTTCTCGTCGCCCACGGCGAAGACGGTGCGGGTGACGCCCTGCGCCTCGCGCGCACCCAGCCCGGCGAAGAACTCCTCGGCGATGGCGGAGACCACCTGCCACTGCTCGGGGTTGGTGTCCTGCGCCTCGTCGATCAGGATGTGGTCCAGGCCGCCGTCCAGCTTGAACAGCACCCAGGGCACCCGCCCCTCGCCCTTCAACAGCTCGTGGGCGAACAGGATGAGGTCCTCGTAGTCCAGCAGCGCCCGCGCCCGCTTGCGCGCCTCATAGGCCGTCAGCAGCGCGTCGGCCAGGGTCAGCAGCGCGGTGGTGGAGGCCGCGACGCCCGCCGCCTTCACCCGTTCCATCAACGTAACGAGCCTCGACGCCTCTTCCTCCAACGCTCTCAGCGCGTGGGGGAAGGATGTGGCCGGCTTCTTGGTCATCAGCGTCTTGCGCGGTGTCCCCTCGGCGGTGAGGAACAGGCGAACGTAGGCGTGGAAGGCGGTGACGCGCGACTCGGCGGCGTCCAGCCACTGCTGGATGCCGATGCCGCGTTCCTGGTCGGTGGCGGTACCGCCGCTCAAGACCCGGCACGCCTCGCGCAGCGTCGGGAGATCCAGCGCGTGGTCGGCGCAGGCCTCCTTCAGGATGCTCGCTTCGGTCTCGCCGGGCGGTATGCTTAGCGCCTCGTGCACGGCGGCGATGGTGGCGTGCAGTCCGCCATGCTCGTGCAGGATGCGGACGATGCGCCCGCGCTCGGCCGCCAGTTCGGCCATCAGGGCGGCGAACTCCTCGGCGTTCAGCTCGGCCGTCAGGCGGGCCAGCGCCTTGCCCAGCGTTTCGTTGTCGGAACGGCCGGCGTGCAGCACGGCGTCGCGCGCCTCCACCAGCAGGCCGGCGGCCGTGCGGTCGTCCATCACCTCGAAGTGCGGGACCAGCCCGGCCTCGATGGGGAAGCGGCGCAGCAGCGACTGGCAGAAGGCGTGGATGGTCTGGATCTTCATGCCGCCGGGGCAGTCCACCACGCGGGCGAACAGCCGGCGCGCCGCCGTGCGCGTTTCCGGCGCCGGCATGCCGCCGCACAGGTCGTACAGCGCGTCGGTCAGCGCGTCGTCGGGCAGCGTCGCCCAGCGGCCCAGCGTGCGGTTGATGCGGATGGACATCTCCGCCGCCGCCGCCTTGGTGAAGGTCAGGCACAGGATGCGCGCGGGCGGCGTGCCGGCCAGCATCAGGCGCAGCACGCGGTCGGTCAGCACCTTGGTCTTGCCGGAGCCCGCCGAGGCGCCGACCCACACCGACGCCTCCGGGTCCGAGGCGCGCCGTTGCAAAACGTTCGGGTCAAGCGGGCGGTCGGGGGATGGGAAATCCACGAGGCTCATTCGCCACCTCCGCCCCCACCCGCTGACCATTCCTGGACGCGGGCGAGGTGCGCGTAGTCGGTGTAGCGCGGCGCCATGGCCGGGCGCGGGCAGGAGCGGTAGGGCGTCGCCGGGTCGTCGAAGGCGCGGATCAGCTCCTCCAGGCCGGCGCGGGCCTCGGCCGCCAGGGTGGCGACGTCGCCCTTCACCGGCTTCTCCTCGCCGGCCGGGTCGCCGCCGGACAGGCGCCAGAAGGCGAGGCCGGACACTGCGCCAGCCGTTACGTCTGGGAAACCACCGGCCTCGGCAATGGCGGCCTCCAGGGGAAGCTGCGGGGCGAATCCCAACTCGATCTCGCGGGCCGACGGTGGCGTGCCGGTCTTGTAGTCAATGATCACCAGCCCGTTCTCTTTGGCGTCACGATCGATGCGGTCGGCGGTGGCGGTCAGCGTGAAGGGGCCGGCCGGCCCTTGCAGCTCCAGCGTGCCGGTCACCTCGGTGGCCAGCGGCTTGACGGTGTGTCGGCGCTCGCGCTCCAGCGCCACGAACCACGCGGCGATGCGCTCGAACCGCGGCCACCAGAAGGCGCGCACGTCCGGGTGCGTGTCCAGCAACGGCCCGAAGCTCTGCCGGCCCAGTTCCAGCAGTTCCGCCACCGCGTTTTCCGGCAGCAGGTTGGGGTGCAGTTTTACGAAGGCGTCCAGCGCCTGGTGGATGAACTGGCCGCGTTCGGCGGCACCGGGGTCGGCGGCGATGGGATCGAGCTTGCTGAGGCGCAGGATATGCCGGGCGTAGATCGCGTAAGGATCGCGCATCCACGTCTCCACGCGGGTGACGGACAGGCGGCGCGGACGGGCGACAACCGGCGGGCGCGGCTCGGGCGGCGCCACCGGCTGCACGGCGTCCGGCTCGTCCAGGGAACGCGCCCAGGCCAGCCAGGGTTCCCCTTCCAGGTCGATCCGCCCTTCCAGACGCAGCGCCTTGAGAACGGTTTCCAGGCGGAGCAGCCAGCGCGACGGGACCGTGGGGGTGCCGTCCACACGCTCCGCGCGCGTCAGCACCACCTCCGGCGCGCCGCAGGCCTGGGCGAAGTCGTGCGCCGACAGGCCGACCTGCCGTTCCGGGCTGGGCAGGCCGAAGGCCTTGCGCATGGGGCGGGACATCCACGGGTCGGCGGCCGGCTCGGGCGGCCACGTGCCCTCGTTCAGCCCGCCGAGGATCATGCGGTCGTAGTGCTGCAGGCGCGCTTCCAGCGGCCCCAGGATGGCAAGGCGCGGGTGCAGGCCGAAGCGCGGGCGCACCGCGCGACCGGCCATCAGCGCCTCGAACAATGCTGGATATTCCGGACCCGGAACGGGCGGGAACTCGTCGGCTGCCCGGCGCAGCTCGTCGATGAAGGATGCTGCCGCCTCGCCGTCGTCGTGGCGCCACAGGCGGGCGTCGCCCCATTCCTCGGACGTGCGGGCAAGCGCCTCGGCGAAGCGGACGTGCGCGTCCACAAGGTCCTTCAGCGGCGCGGTGCCGGCCAGCAGCTCCAGGAAGGGGCGGGCCAGCGTGCCCAGATCCTCGACCCAACCGATCAGGTAATCGCGCTGCTCAGCGAACGGAAAGCGCTCCGGGTCGGCGGCCTTCAGCGCGGCGACCAGCCCGTCGAATCCCTCGGCCGGGCGGGGACCGCGCAGCACGGCGCGCTCCAGCGCGCGGGCGTCGGTGCGGAAGGTGGCCGGATCCCGGCCGCCGGCCGCCAGCGGGTGCTTGGCCAGCGCCAGCAGGTCCAGCGGGTGGGCGCGCCGCGCCGCCAGTTCGGCCGTCAGGCGCAGGTAGGTGCCAGCGGCGGTGTCGGCCAGCGGCCGGCCGGCGGAATCATTCACCTCCACGTCCCAGCGTTTCAGCGCCATGGCGACGCGCCGGGCCAGCGCGCGGTCGGGCGTGACCAGCGCCGCCGTCTTTTCCGGCGTCTCCAGCGTGTGGCGCATCAGCAGCGCGATGGCATTCGCCTCCTCCTCCGGGTGCGGCGCGTCGATGCGCGTCAGCCCGGCGAGCGCGGTGTCGTCCAGCCCTTCCAGCGCCCGCCAGCTTTCCGTGGTGGCGGCCGGGCGCATCGCCTCGCCGATCAGGCGGGCGCGCGCGGCGCGCGGGTCCTCCGCCTCGTTCCACGGGCGGACCGCCCGGCGGTCGAGGTCCAGCTTCTTCAGCAGCAGCGCCAGACCGTGCTGGGGGTGCGCCTCGTCGTGCAGGATGGCGTCCCAGGTCTCGTCGTCGCAGTCGCGGTCCAGGCCGGGCAGCACCAGGGCGCCGTTCGGCATGCGGGCGACCACCGCCAGCAGGTCGGCCGTGGCGGGGATGGAGCCGGTGGAGCCGGCGGCGATCACCGGCCCGGCCGGCGGCTGCTGCGCCCACACCCTGGCCTGCGTCTCCAGCACGGCGTTGCGGTGGGCAGCCGGGTCGATGGCGTGCGCCTCCTGCTCCAGGATGGCGGGCCACAGGGTGGTGACGATCTTCAGGAAATCCAGCGTCTTCTGCCAGTGGCCGGCGTAGTCGTCCGGCACCAGCGCCTTCAGCCCGGCGAAGTCCAGCCGTTCGGTCTGCACCTGGTCGACGAGGCGCCCGAGGTCGGCGCCCAGCCGCACCGACTGCGGCAGCGTCGCCGCGAACTCCCCGCCCGCCGCCAGGATCACCTTGGCGAGCAGCAGTTGCCGGCGCAGCCCCGACACGGCTTCCGGCAGGTCGAGGGCACCGGCCAGCCCCGGCAGTTCCTCGGCGGTCAGGGACAGCGCGTCGGCGTCGATGTCGCCCAGCGGGCTGAGTCGCGGCAGCAGCATCGGCTGCCCGCCGGAGCGGCGCAGGAACGCCTCCCGCAACGACCGGCAGGCGCGCCGGGTGGGCAGCAGCACGGTGGCGGCGGCAAGCGCCAGCGGGTCGTCGCCCAGGCGCGCGGCGATGCCGGCGGCCAGCGTGTCGACGAACGGCACGCCGGCCGGGATCGTGTAGACGTTCAGCGCCACCCCGCTCACGACCAGATCGAGCGGGCGCCGCCCAGCGCCAGCAACTCCTCCGCCTCCTGCAACGCCTCGGGGGTGCCGACGTGGAACCACGGCCCGTCGTGCGCCAGACCCCACAGGCGCCCGGCTTCCTGCGCGCGATCCCACAGGATGTTGGTGGAGAAGGCGCCGTCCGGCGACCCCGCCCACAGCTCGGGCTTGACGATCTGCACCCCGGCGAAGACGAAGGGGGCAATCTCCCCCTCCCCCCGGCGGGTCAGGCGGCCCAGCGGGTCCATGTGGTAGTCGCCGCGCCCGTCGTAGCCCACCGCCCGCGTCGTCGCCATCAGCAGCAGCAGCGCGTCCATCTCCTCCGGCCGCCAGTGCGCGGCGAGGCGGCGCAGCGCCGGGCTCGGCCCGTTCAGCCACAGGATGTCGGCGTTCACCACGTAGAACGGCTCAGGTCCCAGGTGCGGCAGCGCCTTCTTCACGCCGCCGCCGGTCTCCAGCAGCGTGTCCTCCGGTGACAGGACGATCTTCGGCTTCCTGCGGCCCTTCAGGTGGGTGGCGATCATCTCGCCCTTGTAATGGGCGTTGACCACGGCGGTGTCGACGCCGGCCTCGGCCAGCCGGTCCAGCGCGTGGTCCAGCATCGGCTTGCCGCCCACCGACAGCAGGGGCTTCGGCATGTGCAGGGTGAGCGGGCGCATGCGCAGGCCAAGGCCCGCGGCCAGCACCATCGCCCGGTTCGGCGTATCGGTCTTCTTCGGCATCAATCCGGCTCCGGAATGACAAAATCGGCGCGGGTGCCCGGCGGCAGGTGGTGGTCGAACCACGCCCGCACGGGGGCCAGCGCCGGCTTGGCGAGCTGCGCCTCCAGAAGGCGCCAGACCCGCGGCAGGTGGATGAGGTAGCCGCGCCGCCGCTCCTGCAGCGCCAGGCGGGCGAAGACGGCGACGATGCGCGTATGCCGCACCGCGCCCAGCACGGCGTAGGAGCGGCGGAACGCGTCGGCGTCCAGGTCCGGGAACGCGGCCAGATAGCGTGCGACCATGCGCTCCGCCCGCTCCGCAGGAACGTCGCGCCGGGCGTCTTCCAGCAGGGAGACGAGGTCGTAGGCGACCGGCCCCAGCCCGGCGTTCTGGAAATCCAGCAGCCCGCCGGCCGCCACGCCCGGACGCGGCAGGCGCATCAGGTTGTCGACGTGGTAGTCGCGCAGCAGCAGCGATTGTGGCCCAGCGCAGGCGTCGGGGATCACCGCCTCCCATGCCGCCTGCAGGGCGGAACGGTCGGCGTCGGCCAACGGCTTGCCGGTGGCGACCGGGACGTAGACGTCGGCGAACAGCATGACCTGCTCGGCGAACAGCCGCGCGTCGTAGACCGGCAGCTCCAGCGCCGCCGCCCGTTCGGGGCGGAAGCGGCGGTGCAGTTGGACCAGCACGTCGGTGGCCAGTTCGTACAGCGCGTCCGCGTCCTCGCCGTCGGCCAGCAAGCGGGAGAAGGTTCCGTCGCCGAAATCCTCCAGCAGGGCCAGCCCGGCCTCCGCGTCGGCGGCGACCACTTCCGGGACGGACAGGCCCAGGTCGGCGAGATCGCCGCCGATGGCCATGAAGGGGATCAGGTCGTGGCCGGGCACCGGCGTGTCCATCAGGATCAGCCGCGTGCCGTCCGCCCTGACGATGCGCTCGTACCGGCGGGCCGAGGCGTCACCGGCCAGCGGCGCCCGCGCCGCCTCGCCCAGGCCGTGGTGGGCGAGGAAGGCGGTGATCTGCGCATTGCGGCCAATTGTATCGGGTTGGCTCACGGCAGCTCCATCGCGGCCAGGCGTGCCGCCCAGGTTCCGTATCCGGTCAGCGCGGCGCGCCGGGCGTCCGCCGTGCCGGCCATGCGCAGCGCCACCTCCAGCCGGTCGGGCGGGGTGAGCGGGCCCAACCGTTCCGGCCACTCAACGAGGGCGATGCCGCCGGCTGCCTCCTCCCATCCCAGCTCGGTCACCTCGTCGGGGCCGGACAGGCGGTAGAGGTCGAAGTGCCAGACGGTCGCGTTGCCGGTGTCGTAGGTCTGCACCAGCGTGAAGGTCGGCGATGGGACTTCCACCTCCTCCCCGCTCAGGGCGCGGATGACGGCGCGGGCGAAGGCGGTCTTGCCGGCGCCCAGGTCGCCCAGCAGCGTCACCACGTCGCCGCGCCGCAGGTGCGGCGCGAGGCGGCGGGCGAGGGCCGCGGTGGCGGCCTCGTCAGGGAGGGCAAGGGTGCGTTGCGTTGTGGTGTGCGTCGGGGGCTGTGCCATGGGCCGGATTGTGGGCGAACGCCGGGGCGCCCCGCAAGCCGGGAATGGGTGACAACTGGTTCGGCCTACACCGCCATGCGCATCATGCGGGGGGAGCGCGGCGAGGGCGTGTCGTCGTGATGCTCGGTCACCAGCCGGGGAGGCTTGTTGAAGTTCATGGTGATCATCAGCGTCAGCGCGCCGTTGATCAGGTGTAGGCACTTGTCGGACTCGACGGGCAGCGGGATCTTGCGGCCCATGCAGTGGCCGACCAGGGCGGCCGCCACCTCCGCCTCGCTCAACCTCATCGACTGGTCTTCGCCGTAGTCGTCCACGACCTTGATGGTGGTGTGCACCCCGTCATGGTCGTCGTAGCTCACGCCGCGCACCGTGCCCTGCGGCAGCGGCTCGCGCCGCTTGCGGCGGCGGTCCAGCACGGCGCGGACAACCTCCTGTTCGGTGAAGACGAGGCAGCGCAGTTCTTTCATGGCGGGATCCCCGGGACCGGTGCGGCGGAGGCACGGCCCGTCGCAACTCCATTATCTATACGGCCAATCGGCAGAGCCAAGACAAATATTGCGAAAAATTTAGACAATTTGTCACAGCTTGGGCACGAGGCTGCGGGGGAGGGTTGTCGCGCTTGGGGTTGATCGGGCGCGCAAAACCGGACATCAAGGGGCCTTCAATCCCGCGCCCACACCAGACAGCACCGGAGTTCCCATGTCGGCCACCCCCCACCGCACCGACGTCGCCATCATCGGGGCCGGCCCCGTCGGCCTGTTCGCCGTCTTCGAATGCGGCATGCTGAAGATGAGCTGCCACGTCGTCGACGCGCTCGACATGGTGGGCGGCCAGTGCGCAGCGCTCTATCCGGAAAAGCCGATCTACGACATCCCCGGCCACCCCGCCATCGACGGGGCCGACCTGATCGACCGGCTGGCCCAGCAGGCCGCCCCCTTCGCGCCGACCTACCATCTGGCGCAGCAGGTCGAGAAGATGACCCGCACGGACGAGGGCCGGTGGCTCCTGGAGACGAACATCGGCACGAAGATCGACGCGCAGGCGGTGATCATCGCCGCCGGCGCCGGCGCCTTCGGCCCGAACCGCCCGCCGCTGGACGGGCTGGAGAAGTTCGAGGGCACCTCGGTCTTCTACATGGTGCGCCGCCGGCAGGACTTCGCCGGCAAGCGCGTGGTGATCGCCGGCGGCGGCGACTCGGCGGTGGACTGGACGCTGTCGCTGGCCGACATCGCCGAGAAGGTCTACGTCGTGCACCGCCGGCCGAAGTTCCGCGCCGCGCCGGAAAGCGTGGCGCGCATGGAGGCGCTGGTGCGCGACGGCCGGGTGGAGATGGTGGTGCCCTACCAGCTGTCCGGCCTGGACGGCGCCGATGGCCAGCTCACCGCCGTACGCGTCGCCACGCTGGAGGGCGAGGAGAAGGCGCTGCCGGCCGACGCGCTGCTGGCCTTCTTCGGCCTGTCCATGAACCTCGGCCCGATCGCCGAGTGGGGGCTGGGCCTGGAGCGCAACCACATCACGGTGACGCCGCCGACCTACGCCACCAGCGCGCCGGGCGTCTATGCCATCGGCGACATCGCGACGTATCCGGGCAAGCTGAAGCTGATCCTCTGCGGCTTCGCCGAGGCGGCGCAGGCCGCGCACGCCGTGCACCCGCTGGTCCATCCGGGCGAGGCGCTGCACTTCGAGTATTCCACCAGCAAGGGCGTTCCGGGGGCGTAACGTCCCCTACGCCAGTTCCGCGCAGCGGCGGAACAGGCGGACGGGCCGTTCCGCCCACCAGCCCCGGCGGTAGGAGGCGAGCGCCACGCCGGTGGCGCTCTGCGCGCCGATGAAGCCGTCGCCGTCGACGACGATGGCGACGTGGGCCGGGGTGTGCTGGTCCTGCGGGAACAGCACGAGGTCGCCGGGCAGCGGCTCCGCCACCGGTTCGAACAGGCCACCGTCCATCAGGGATTCGGCGTCCAGCGCCATGAAGCGCGCCCGGCGGTCGGGCAGGGCGGACGCGTAGACGACGGAGACGAAGCCGGTGCCGTCCATGCCCCGGCGGGTGCGTCCGCCCCAGCGGTAGGGGACGCCCAGGTAGCTGCGCGCCAGCGCCACGATCCGCGCGCGCGTGTTCCCGTCGTGTCCGTGCAGCCCGTCGAACATGGACGCCTCCGTCCGCCGACATCCTCATCGTGAGCCCGTGCAGCGTGCGCCGTCAACGCGCCGAAGGTCGCAGATCCTTATCGGACGAAAAAAGCGGGGTCGGACGAAAAAAGCGGGCCGCCGAAGCGGCCCGCGAAGGCGAGGAAGTGGAGGCTTGCGGGAGCGAAACGACGGATCAGCCGCCGCGCGGGCCCTGGCCCTGGCCCTGGCCCGGACCACCCTGGCCTTGGCCGGGGCCGCCCATCATGCCGCCGGGGCCGAAGCCGCGGCCGCGGTGCTGCATGAACTCGTCGGCCACCTTCTTCTGCTCGGGCGAGAACTGGTTGTAGAGGTCGACGACCAGCGGGCGGAGCTGCTGGAACTGCGTCACGCGGGCCGACATCATGGCGTCCATGCGCTCCAGCCGTTCGGGCAGGGTGGTCGGCAGCGGCTGGTCCTTGTACTTGGCGCACAGCGCCTCCAGCGGCTTCTGGCTCTCCTGCGCGGTGGTGGCGAGCTTGGTCCAGGCCGGCTTCTGGGCGTCGGTGATCTTCAGGCGCTTCTCGGCGTAGGCCAGCATGCCGGCCAGCCGGGCGTCCTGGTTCTCGCACATGCGGCCGAAGTTCATCGGCCCGCCCATCGGGCCGCCGTGCATGCGGTGCATGCCGAAGCCGCGGCCTTCGCCGGGGCCGAACTGCTGCGCAACGACCGGCGCGGTCACGGCCAAGCCGGCGACCGCAACGGCGGTGAGGATCAGAGCGCGTTTCATGGAGGATCTCCTTACAGGGTTCGGTACGTGTGTTCCGATGGCCCCAAGGTGCGCCCCCAGCTTTGCCGCTTTATGTCCGGCGAGGGGGTGTTTGGTAACGCTGTGTAACAGCGGCCGGGCCGGTAACGCGCCGTAACACTTTTCCCCTTAACCGGCGGGCCGCCGCGTCGGATCATGGGGGCGAAGGGGGATCAGATCAGCATGGACCGCACGCCGCATCTTCTGGTGGTCGACGACGACCGGGAAATCCGCAACCTCACGTCCCAGTTCCTGACCAGGCACGGCTACCGCGTCTCCACCGCCCGCGACGGGGCGGAGATGCTGAAGACGCTGGAGGTGGGGCGGGTCGACCTCATCGTCCTCGACCTCATGCTGCCGGGGGAGGACGGGTTGAGCCTGTGCCGCCGGCTGCGCGCCGGTTCGGCCACCGCTTCCATCCCCATCGTCATGCTGACGGCGATGGGGGAGGAGACCGACCGCATCATCGGGCTGGAGATGGGGGCCGACGACTATCTGGCGAAGCCCTTCAGCCCGCGCGAGCTGCTGGCCCGCATCAAGGCGGTGCTGCGCCGCGCCGGCGCGCCGCAGGCGGTGGGCGGCGAGACGGCGGCCAAGGTGCTGCGCTTCGAGGGCTGGTCGCTGGACGTCGCCAAGCGCGAGCTGCGCTCCCCCGACGGGGTGCTGGTGCAGCTCTCGGCCGGCGAATACGACCTGCTGGTCGCCTTCGTCGAGCATCCGCAGCGCGTGCTGACCCGCGACCAGCTGCTCGACCTCGCGCGCGGGCGCGCCGCGGTGCCCTTCGACCGCTCCATCGACGTGCAGGTCAGCCGCCTGCGCCGCAAGATCGAGCCCGACCCGGCCGATCCTACGCTGATCAAGACGGTGCGCGGCGGCGGCTATTTGTTCACGGCCCAGGTGACGGTGGGGACGTGATGCTGCTGCGCCGCTTCCTGCCCGACAGCATCGCCGCGCGCACCGCGCTGACCGTGGTGCTGGCCCTGCTGCTGACCCAGGCGATCAGCGCCCTGGTCTACGTCACGGACCGGCACGAGGGGCCGCCGGTGCACGGGCCGCGCGTGCTGATCGAGCGCGTCACGGCCATCGTCCAGCTGGTGGAGAGCACGCCGCCGCGTGAGCGGCCGCGCGTGGTGCGTGCCCTGGACGATCCCGTGCTGGGTGTCACGTGGAGCGAGACGCAGCCGCGCATGGGGGACCTGAAGGACGGCTTCCCAGTGGAGGCGCTGCGCCGCCGCCTGCGCCAAGCACTGGCCGACCCGCGCCGTCCGGTCTTCATCGAGGTGCGCCGGCCGCTGGTCGGGCCACAGCCGGGGCCGCTGCCGATGCCGGAGGAGATGCACTGGTCCGCGCGCATGCGCCTGACCGTGCAGCTCACCGACGGCACGTGGCTCAGCTTCACCGGCGGCGACCCGGCGGAAGGGCCGTTCCGGCTGGTGCGCTTCGTGCTGTGGATGGTCGCCATCGGTGGCGTCATCGCCATCCTGTCGCTGTGGGCGGCGCGCCGGCTCACCGCACCGCTGGCCCGCTTCGCCGGCGCGGCGGAGCGGCTGGGCGTCGATGGCGAGTCGGATCCCCTGCCGGAGGCGGGGCCGAAGGAACTGCGCGCCGCCACCCGCGCCTTCAACCGCATGCAGGAGCGGCTGCGCCGCTTCGTCGCCGACCGCACGCAGATGCTGGCCGCCATCAGCCACGATTTGCGCACGCCACTCACCCGCCTGCGCCTGCGCGCCGAGCTGGTGGACGACCCGGAGATGCAGCGCAAGATGCTGGCCGACCTGGACGAGATGGAGGCGATGATCACCGCCACGCTGGCCTTCGCGCGCGAGGACGCGCAACGCGAGCCGCGCGGCCCGCTGGACCTTGCCGACCTGCTGCAGAGCCTGTGCGACGACCGTGTGGACACCGGGCACGACGCCACCTACCGGGGGCCGGCGCACCTCGCCGTGGACGGCCGCCCGGTGGCGCTGCGCCGCGCCTTCGCCAACCTGATGGACAACGCGATTGCCTACGGGGGTGCGTGCCGCGTGCGTCTGGCGCCGGAGGACGGGCAGGTAAGGATACAGATCGACGACGACGGCCCCGGCATCCCGGAAGCCGAGTTCGAGAAGGTCTTCGCGCCGTTCTACCGGCTGGAGCGCTCGCGCTCCCGCGACACCGGCGGGGTGGGGCTGGGCCTGTCCACCGCGCGCAGCATCGTCCGCGGCCATGGTGGCGACGTCATGTTGGCCAACCGGGCGGAAGGGGGATTGCGGGTGACGGTGGTGTTGCCGGTGTGAGGAAGTGCTTGCGTCGGGGACTCTTGCCCCCACCCCGACCCTCCCCCGCAAGCAGGGGAGGGAGAAACGGCCGACGAACCCTCCCCTGCTTTAGCGGGGGAGGGTGGCCGAGCGGAGCGATGGCCGGGTGGGGGCAATACCTTCCCAACACCCCGACCTATCCCTCCACCCGTGCTCCTTCCGGCAGGATGCAGCGCACGCGCAGGCCCTGGGACGCCGTCTCGTCCATCTCCATGCGGCCGCCGTGCAGTTCGATCACGTTCTTCACCAGCGACAGGCTGAGCGCCACGTTGGACCGTGCGTCGGCGCGGTCGAAACGGCCGGGGGCGTGGGCGTCGTCGGGCGACGCCGTGCCGTCGCCCACGCTCAGCACCACCGAACCGTTGCTGCGGTGCGCCGCCAGTACGATGCGCCCGCCTTGCGGCGGCGAGCGGATGGCGCTGACCACCAGGTTGAACAGCGCCTGCTTCAGCCGCTTCTCGTCACCCTCGATGGTGCCGAGGCCGGCGGGCGACGCCACCTCCAGCTTCAGGCCCTCCCGCCGCGCCCACTCGCGCGTCAGGCCGGCCACCGAATCCAGCAGGTCCGCCACGTCCACCGGCGCGTGCTCCAGCGTCTGCACGCCGGCACCGATGCTGGTCAGGTCGACCACGTCGTCGATCAGCGACAACAGGCGCTCGCCGGCCGACAGCACGCCCTTCACATACTCCAGCTGGCGTGGGGTGAGCGGGCCGAAGTACTGGTTGGCCAGCACCTCCGCGAAGCCGATGATGCCGTTCAGGGGCGTGCGCAGGTGGTGCGAGACGTTGGCGATGAACTCGCTCTTCAGCTCGTCCGCCGCCTCCAGCGCCGCGTTGGAGGCACGCAGCGCCTGCTCCAGCCGGGCGCTGTCGGTGACGTCCAGGTAGCTGTTCAGCACCGCCCCGTCCGGCAGCGGCACGGTGGAGAACTCCACCACCGAGCCATCCACGCGCTCCAGCCGGCCGGACCGTACGGCGCGTTCCAGCGTGGCGCCGATCATCTCCTCCTTCAGCGATTCCCAGTCGCCGCCGTCGTCCAGGAAGGGGCGCATCTTCTCGAAGGCGTCGGCGATGTGCGGCTCGCCCTGAAGGTCCTCGTCGTGCAGGTCCCAGATGCGGGCGAAGGCGGGGTTGGACAGCTTCAGCCTTCCGTCGCCGCCGAACACGGCGATGCCCTCGGCCAGGTTGTCCAGCGTCTCCTGCTGCACGGCGATCAGCGTGTTGTAGGAGGACTCCAGCGCCAGCGTGTTGGTCACGTCCTCCATGATGGTGATGATGCCGCCCATCGGGTTGGGCGCCGCCAGCACGCGCAGCGTCGTGCCGTCGGGCAGGTGCATCATCTCCTCCAGCGGCTCCATCAGGTGGGCGTAGCGGGTCAGCCGCTCGCGCTTGAAGCTCTGGAAGTCGGCGTATTCCGGCAGCTTGCGGCGCGCCCGCAGCTCCTCCAGCAGCTCGGAGTGGGTGGGTTCGGCGCGCAGGAACGCCTCGTCCAGTTCCCACAGGCGGACGTAGGCCTGGTTGAAGAAGCTGATGCGCTGGTCGGGGCCGAACATGGCGATGGCGGTGCCCAGCCGCTCCAGCACCTCGGCGTGCGCGGCCTGGTGGCGCTTCAGGTCGGTGCGCAGCGTCTCCAGCCCGGTGAGGTCGAGGGCGTAGCCGACCATCAGCGTGCCGCCCTCCACCGGCAGCGGCGCCTCGGTCAGCTCCAGCACGTGGCGCTCGCTGCCGATCACCACCGGGCAGACCTGCGACTGCGCGAAGCCGCCGCTGCGCGCCCGGCCGGCAAGTTCCGGCCCCGCCTCGCCGGGGCACAGCTCGCTCTGCCGGGAGACCGCCTGGTCGGGCGTGGCGTCCACGGCGCGGGCGTAGGCGCGGTTGCACCACGCCAGCCGCAGCTTGCCGTCGCGGATCCACACCGGCGTGGGCAGCGCGTCCAGGGCGGCGCGCAACTCGGCGAGCGCCCCTTCGGCGGCTGTCTTGGCGGCCAGTTCGGCGGCGGCGGCGCGGTGGCCGGTGCTGACGTCGCGCAGCCACAGCACGTCCTGCGGCGCCTCGCCGTCGGCCGCCGTACCCCGCCGTCCGCTGAGCATAAGGCGCCGGCCGTCCGCCGTGCCGATCTCCAGCGTGAACGGGCGGCCGTCGGCGCGCATGCGCTCCAGCGCCGCCAGGAAGGCCTTGCCGTCGCCCTCGGCCAGCGCCGCGGCGATGTCCTCCGGCCGTTCGATGGGGCCGTCGTTGAGCAGCGCGGTGAATTCGGGAGAAGCGGTGCGGACCCCGGCCGCGTCCCAGCCGCACCACGGCTGGGGCGAGGCGGCGAGCACCGCTTCCAGCCGCTCCACTTCGGCGGCCAGCCGGTCGGCACGTCGGCGCTGGCCGTCGGCGTACCAGCCCAAGGCGCCCAGCGCGGCAGCGCCCAGCACGCCGGCCGCGCCGGCGGCCAGCGGCGACGCCGCGTCCATGGACAGGCCGACCCCGAGCGCAAGGCCGACGGCCGCCAGGGCCGGTGTGTATTTCATGGTAAACGCACTCACGCCGGTGAGACTAGAGCACGTCCTTCCGCCCGACAACCCAGCCGGAAGCACAAGCTGTATTTGTATCCCGTCGATCCCATGCCCACCCCGCCCTCATCCCGCCGCCGCCGGCGCCGGCGCCAGGGCGCGGATCGCCGCGGCCAAGGGCGGGAAGCGCTCCGCCATGGCCTTCCGGCTGCGCTCCATGGCCTCCGCGTCGCCCTGGTGGATCGCCAGTTCGAGGTCCGAGCAGGCGGCGGCGAAGGCCTTGGCCCCGGCGGTGCGCGCCGCCCCCGCGGCGGCGTGCGCGGCGGAGCGGGCAGCCTCCAGGTCGCCGCGCGCCAGCGCGGCCGACGCCTCGTCCAGCAGCGGCTGCGTCGTCTCGATGAAGAAGCCCAGCATGTCCACCGCGTTCGCGTCCAGCGCCCCGAAGGTGGCGCGCACGTGGTCCAGGTCGAGGACCGGCGCCTCCGGTTCGAACAGGACGGCGGGCGTCTCGGCCGGGGCGGTGGCCGACCCCTCGCCCAGCCAGCGGTTGAGCGCCGCGGCCAGTTGCTTCAGCGTCACCGGCTTGGCGATGTAGTCGTCCATGCCGGCCGCGACGCAGCGCTCCATCTCGCCGGCCAGCGCGTTGGCGGTCATGGCGATGATGGGAATGTGGCCGGCGCCGGCCTCCCGCTCGGCCGCGCGGACCTGGCGCGACAGTTCGTAGCCGTCCAGGCGCGGCATGTGGCAGTCGGTGATCAGCAGCCGGTAGGGGCGGGCGCGCCACGCCGACAGCGCCTCCATGCCGTCGGCGGCGAGGTCCGCCTCGAACCCCAGCTGGCGGAGCTGGCGCAGCACCACCTGCTGGTTGGTCGGATGGTCCTCCGCCACCAGGATGGCGGCGCCGATGGGAGCCGCGGCGCAACGCGGTGCCTGCGCCGGGCGGGGCTCGGCCGGGCGCTGGGCGGTCTCCGGCGCGGCGCGCCCGGACAGCACGGCGATCTTGCGGTACAGCGCGTCGCGGTGCAGCGGCCGGGTCAGCGTCTCTGCGGTGCCCGGCGGCTCGCGTCCGTCCACCAGCAGCAGGGCCGGCGGCGGCGTCTCGCCGGTTTCGGCGATGCGGGCCAGAAGCTCATCGGCCGTGGCGTCGGGCAGGCGGGAAGCCAGGACCAGGATGTCGGGTGGTGCGAGTTCGATGAACTCCATCACCTCCTCGGCGGTGATGGCGTCGGCCACCGCCGCCTTCTTGTCGGCGAGGTAGCGGACGATGACGGCGCGCTCGGCCGGTTCGCCGTCGGCGACGACGATGGACAGGCCGGCGAGGTCGGTGTCGTCCGGCTCGGCCGCGCGCGCGTCGCTGAGCGGGAGGTCGACGGTGAACCAGAAGGTGGAACCGTGTCCGGGCGACGACTGCACGCCGATCCGCCCGCCCATCATCTCGACCATGCGCGTGCAGATGGCCAGCCCCAGCCCGGTGCCGCCGAAGCGCCGGGTGGTGGAGCTGTCGGCTTGGCTGAACGGCTGGAACAGACGGGCCTGCCCCTCCTCGCTGATGCCGATGCCGGTGTCCTCCACCTCGAAGCGCAGGCGCACGCGGCCCGGCGGGGCGCCGTTCACCGGCAGCGTGCGGATGAGGACGCGGCCCTGCTCGGTGAACTTGATGGCATTGCCGGCGAGGTTGAACAGGATCTGCCGCAGCCGGCCGGGGTCGCCGCGCACCATGGCCGGCACCGCCGGATCGACGTGGCAGATCAGCGCAAGATCCTTCTGGTGCGCCTGCGGGGCCAGCAGGTCGGCCACCCCCTCCACCAGCTCCAGCGGCGACAGGTCCAGCTCCTCCAGGTCCAGCTTGCCGGCTTCGATCTTGGAGAGGTCGAGGATGTCGTCGATGATGCGCAGCAGCGCGGTGGCGCTGTCGCGCACGGTGGTGACCAGGGTGCGCTGCTCGCCGTTCAGCGGGGTGAGCGCGATCAGTTCCAGCATGCCCAGCACGCCGTTCATGGGCGTGCGGATCTCGTGGCTCATGGTCGCCAGGAACTCGGACTTGGAGCGGGCCGCGACCTCCGCCTGCTCCTTGGCGTGGCGCAACGCCTCCTCGGCGGCCTTGCGCTCGGTGATGTCGTAGCTCCAGGCGAGGATGGCCGGGCGTCCCTCGAACTCCGTGCGCTGAAGGGTTTGCAGCGCCCACACCCGGCCGCCGTCCGGGCGGTCCACCGCCACCTCCACGTCGCGGGCGACGACGCCGGCCTCGCTGTCCGGAGCCGGCGGCAGGCCGGGCAGGGCCAGCGTGTGGCGGCGGCCGACGAAGCGGTCCAGCGGCACGCCGGCCAGTTCGGCGGCGCGGGCGTTGGCGAAGGCCACGGTGCCGTCGGCACGGGCGATCGACACGCCGACGGGGCTCTGCTCCAGGATGGCGCGCAGGCGCCGCTCGCCCTGGCGCAGGTCGTGCTCGCGCGCCTTGATGGTGGTGACGAAGAACTGCAGCGCGCGGGCCATGTCGCCGATCTCGTCCCGTCCGCGGGTGGGGATGGCCACGGCGTGGCCGCTCTCGTGCGCGACCATGGCCGCCTGAAGCACGCGCAGCCGGCGCACCACGTTGCGGTCGATGTACATGAAGATGCCGGCCGCACCCAGGATGGAGAACAGCGCCATCGCGATGATCGCGCTCTCCCCTTCGCGGATGACGCGCTCGAACTCGGCGGAGCGGCGGGTGACGTCCTGCTCGATGGCGAGGAAATAGTCGGACACGGCGGCGACCAGCCGGTCCGAGACGTTCTGGTTGCGGGTCACCGCCCCCTTGATGGCGCGCTGGAGCGTGATCTCGCTCATCCGGCTGGCGAACAGGTTGACCTCGCCCAGGCCCAGCGACGACAGCTCGCGATGCAGCGGCTCCAGCCGCCGGACCACCGGGGCCGGCAGCATGGTCAGCGTCACCGCCGCGCGGTCGAGGGAGTCGCGGAAGTCGCGGCGCATGCGCTCGACCTTCGCCTCATGGTCGGCGCGCGCGGCGGCCAGCATGACGGTGAGCGCGTGGCCGGCGTGATCGTTCCAGCGCTGCACCGCGTGCTCCAGGCGCCGCACCGCCTCCGCCTCGGCCTGCGGGTCGGCGGAGGCGGCCGGGGCCGACATCAGCGCGGCGGCCAGAGTGGCGATGGTGTCGCCGTCCATCAGTTCGGCGTGGGTGCGGCGCATGCGCTCGGCCAGATCGGTCAGCCGGCCGATGAGCGCGCTGGTCTCCGCCGTCACCGCCAGTTGCTTTTCCACCTGGTCGTTCAGCGCGCGCAGGTTGTCGACCAGCTCGTTCTTGCGGCGGTCCAGTTCGGCCAGGTCGGCCGCCTCGCCACCGCGGGCGCGCAGGCGGCCCATCAGGTCTTCCAGCAGCAGGATCTGGTCGCCGATGCGCGCCATCACCGCGTCGCGCACCGACTGGCTCTGCACGGCCACCAGGGCGGGGGCGTTGGCGGCGATGGTGCCGCTCTGCTGCGCCAGCTGAGAGGCGCTGACCAGCCCCGGCACCTTGGACGTGGCGATCTGCTCGAACCCGTCGTGGAAGCGCGCGAACAAGGAGACGGCGACCACGCCCGTGGCGGCGGTCAGGCCGCCGATCACCGTCAAACCCGCAAGGATGCGGAACGCCACACCCAACCGAGGAAAGGGCAAGAGGACGTGCTCCCCAGGCGGCGGCCGCGGGGCCGCGGCCGATCGATCCGGACGGAATAGCACGTCCGGCCGATGCGGCGCAATTCGCCACACCCCCGCCGCGTCGCCATGGGCGGCTTGACCGCGGCCGGTTGCCCGGTCGATCCTGCGTCGGGGGCGAGGGGGAGAAGCGATGCGCCGGCTGGGTATGCTGATCCTGATGGTGGCCGCGTGGGCGCTGGCCGGGGGATCGGCGCAGGCGGGCGGCACGCTGGAGCGGGTGAAGCAGGCCGGCGTCCTGCGCTGCGGTGTCGCCACCAGCGGCACCGGGCTGGCCGCCGTCGACGACCACGGGCGCTGGCAGGGCTTCTTCGTCGACATGTGCCGCGCCGTGGCCGCCGCCGTGACCGGCACCGCCGACGCCATCGAGTTCATCGAGATCAGCTCGCAGAATCGCTTCGCCGTGCTGCGCGAGGGCGGCGTGGACGTGGTGATGGACGGCGCCACCTGGACGCTGCACCGCGACGCGGCGCTGGGCGTGGAGTTCCCTGCCGTCTACCAGTTCGACGGGCAGGGGTTCATGGCGCACCGCTCGCTGGGCGCCATGCGGCTGGCGGACCTGCGCGAGGGGACGGTGTGCGTGATCCGCGGCACCACCACCGAGCGCAACCTGGAGCACTGGATCGCCGCCACCGGCCGCAAGCTGGCGGTGAAGACGGTGAACTCGACGGAAGGGGCGCTCAGCGCGTTCTTCAACCACCATTGCGACGTGCTGACCAACGACCGCGTCAGCCTGTTCGCCCAGCGCCTGCTGAATGCGCCGCACACCAACGACTACGTCATCTTCCCCGAGGTCATCGCGAAGGAGCCGCTGAGCCCGATGATCAAGTCCGGCGACGTCGGCTGGTACAAGGTGGTGCGCTGGGTCATCCTCGCCACCATCCTGGCGGAGGAGAAGGGCATTACCGCCGCCGACGCCGCGGCCTTGAACCACAGTCCGGACCCGGAGGTGAACCGCCTGCTGGGCCTGATGCCGGGCGTGGGGGCCGGGCTTGGGCTGGACGACCAGTGGGCTCACCGGGTGATCGTGCGGATCGGCAACTACGGCGAGATCTATGATCGCCACCTCGGCCGCAGTTCGCCGCTGGGCATCGAGCGCGGGCTGAACGCGCTGTGGAACCGCGGCGGCCTGATGTACGCGCCGCCCTTGGGCGGGTGACCGGCAATCAGAGGGAAAGCGCCGCCGCAGGCTCTTCCGATGCCCCGTCGCCGATGCCGACGGCGCGGTTCCGGCCCGCCCGCTTCGCGGCATAGAGGGCTTGGTCGGCCTTTTCCAGGACGTGCATCAGGGTGGCGCCGTGCTCCGGCCAGGAGGCCATGCCGATGCTGCACCCCACGCGCGCCACGCGCCCGGAGACCAGCACGGGTTCGTTGACCGCCTCGATCAGGCGCTGGGCGATCTCCTCCACGCGCGGCGCCTTCTTGCCCGGCACGGGGTTGATGACGATCACGAACTCGTCGCCGCCGAGGCGCGCCACCACGTCCTCGGCGCGCAGGCACGAGGCGAGGCGGGCGCCGACCTGGCGCAGCACGGCGTCGCCCGCCTGATGGCCCAGGCTGTCGTTCACCGGCTTGAAGCCGTCGAGGTCGAGGCACAGGACGGTGAAGGGCTGGGTGCCCGGACGGTTCGCCAGCGCCTCCGCGTACTGCTCGAAGAAGCGGCGGTTGGGCAGGCCGGTCAAGCGGTCCTGGTAGGCCGCGTCCTCCATCCTGGACAAGGCGTGCTGGGTGTCGCTCAGCGAGGCGACCAGGGCGCGCAGCGAGCGCGACAGGTCGACCACCTCGGCGGCCCCCGTCACTTCCGGGATCTCGACGCCCGGTTCGCCCCGGCGCAGGCGGATGGCGGCGTCGGCGATGGCGCGCAGCGGGCGGGCGATCCAGCCGGCGGCGAACCACGCCGCGGCGCTGAACAGGACGGCGAACGCCGCCCCCCACAGAAGGATCTCCCGCCGCAGGGCGGTGGCGTCCGCGTAGGCGGTCTCCACCGGCTGGCGGGCGAGCACGGTCCAGCCCAGGCCCGGGTAGTCGGCGTGGCCGGGGCTGTTGGCGTAGCCGGTGACGTAGGCCTTGCCGTCGGGCCAGGTCTCGACCGCCCAGCCGGTGCCGGCCGTCCGTGCGTCCGCGACGCTCTTCAGGGACAGCGGGTGCCCCTGGGCGCCTTCCGGTCCCAGCAGCACCGTGTTGTCGGCGCTGACGATGAACGTTTCCAGGCTGCGGCGGTCGCGCATCGGCCGCAGCAGAGTCTGCTGGACCTCGCGCGCCCAGTTCCAGGAGAAGTGCGTGGCGAACACCCCGACCGTGTTGCCGTTCTCGTCGCGCAGGGGGGTGGCGACGTCGACGAACTTCATGGGTTCGCCGGTCGGGTTCGGCAGCAGCTTGGCCAGCATCACCGCGTCGTGCACGTCGCCGACGAAGTGCCCCTTGACGCCGTTCTGGAAGACCGGACGCGACGAGGCGTTCGCGCCCAGCAGGATGCCGCCGCTGGACGCCATGACCCGGCCGTCCTTGTCCAGCGCGCCGACCCAGGCCAGCGTGTGGTCTTTCGCCTTCAGCTCGTCGACCACCTTCTGCGCCACCGCCCAGTCGCGCACGGCGTCGATCTTCGCCAGCACGCTCACCTGGTTGGAGCGCGCCCACATGTCGGTGTCGAGCTTTTCGGCCATCTGGAAGGCCGCCTCGGAAAGCGAGCGGCCGATCTCCCGTTCCAGCTGCCCTTCCGAACGGGAGCCGACGACGGCGCTCATCAGCGCGGTCACGCCGACGACAAGGGCGGCGCCGGAGACGGCGACGACGCTGCGCAACTCCTTTGGCTTCCACGCCATCGTCCGGCTCCGCTCAAAAAACATGCCGCTGCCCAGTAGAGAGGTCAGTGGAACAAGCTGAATCAAATGTACTGTAATCAATTTATCGCGACAGTGAGCAAATAGCGACAAGAAGCCGCGCATGCGTCCGTGTTTTTTCTCGGTCGGGCGCGAAGGCGTCCATGATCGGGTTGGCGCAGCTGAGCGCTGTGGTATTTTGTTACTTGCCGCAGACACCCCGGTTCTTTGGTTTTTAGTCGAAACCGTTTGCATGCGTCCGATCGGCCGGACCATCCGGCATGCCGGCCATCTTCCGTGCGGCCATCGTCAAGCGCTTCAAATCGCCGCCGCTCATCGCTATGGTGGCGCCTCCACGGGTGCACGCCCGTTCCAGCGGCCCGTTCTTCAGCGCCCCGTTCCAGCGAGTGTCCGATCCCGCGATGACCAGACCCAACACCTACCGCGCCGGGCCCGACGAGCACGGCCACTTCGGCATCTTCGGCGGACGCTACGTCGCCGAGACGCTGATGCCGCTCATCCTCGAGGTGGAGAAGGCCTACGAGGAGGCCAAGACCGACGAGGCTTTCCAGGCCGAGTTCCGCGAACGCCTCGCCCAGTACGTCGGCCGGCCGAACCCGCTCTACTACGCGGAGCGGCTGACCGGGCAGCTCGGCGGCGCCAAGGTGTATTTCAAGCGGGAAGAGCTGAACCACACGGGTGCGCACAAGATCAACAACTGCATCGGCCAGATCCTGCTGGCCAAGCGGATGGGCAAGACGCGCATCATCGCCGAAACCGGCGCCGGCCAGCACGGCGTGGCGACGGCGACGGTCTGTGCGCTCTACAACATGCCCTGCGTCATCTACATGGGTGAGGTGGATATCGCCCGGCAGCAGCCGAACGTCTTCCGCATGCGCCTGCTGGGGGCCGAGGTGCGCTCCGTCACCTCCGGCTCCAAGACGCTGAAGGACGCGATGAACGAGGCGCTGCGCGACTGGGTCACCAACGTCGCCGACACCTATTACCTGATCGGCACGGTCGCCGGCCCGCATCCTTACCCGGCGATGGTCCGCGACTTCCAGTCGGTCATCGGCGACGAGGTGCGCACGCAGATGCAGGCCCTGGAAGGGCGCCTGCCGGATTCGCTGGTCGCCTGCGTGGGCGGCGGCTCCAACGCCATGGGGCTGTTCCACCCGTTCCTGGACGATCCGGACGTCAAGATGGTGGGCGTCGAGGCGGCCGGGCACGGGGTGGACACCGGCATGCACGCCGCCTCGCTGACCGGCGGCCGGCCGGGCGTGCTGCACGGCAACCGCACCTACCTGCTCCAGGACGAGGACGGCCAGATCACCGAGGCGCACTCGATCTCCGCCGGCCTGGACTACCCCGGCATCGGGCCGGAGCATTCCTGGCTGCACGACATCGGCCGCATCGAGTACGTCAGCGTCACCGACCAACAGGCATTGGACGCCTTCCAGATGTGCGCCAAGGTCGAGGGCATCATCCCGGCGCTGGAGTCGGCGCACGCCATCGCCGAGGTGGTGCGGCGCGCGCCCACCCTGCCGAAGGAGCACCTGATGGTGCTGTGCCTGTCCGGCCGCGGCGACAAGGACATCTTCACCGTCGCCGAGCACCTGGGAGTGAAGCTGTGAGCGCTTCGGACAACACGGGCCGGATCGCCCGCCGCTTCACCGCCCTGAAGGCCGAAGGGCGCGCCGGGCTGGTCACCTTCATCATGGCCGGCGACCCGGACCACGACACCTGCGCGGCCTTGCTGGCCGGCCTGCCGGAGGCCGGCGCCGACCTGATCGAGCTGGGCATGCCCTTCACCGATCCGATGGCCGACGGCCCGGCGATCCAGGCGGCCGGCCTGCGGGCACTCGCGGCGGGCGGGCGCATGACGCGCACGCTGGACCTCGTGCGTGGTTTCCGCGCCAAGGACGGCGACACGCCGATCATCCTGATGGGCTACTACAACCCCATCCACGCTTACGGTGTCGAGCGTTTCCTGACCGACGCCAAGGCGGCCGGGGTGGACGGCCTGATCGTCGTCGACCTGCCGCCGGAGGAGGACGCCGAGCTGTGCCTGCCGGCGCTGAAGGCGGACGTCAACTTCATCCGCCTCGCCACGCCCACCACCGACGACAAGCGCCTACCGGCGGTTCTGAAGAACACCTCGGGCTTCGTCTACTATGTGTCGGTCGCCGGCATCACGGGGGCGGCGTCCGCCACGGACGACGCCATCGTCGAGGCGGTAACCCGGCTGAAGCGCCACACCGACCTGCCGGTGGCGGTCGGCTTCGGCATCAAGACGCCGGACCAGGCGGCGGCGGTGGCCCGCGTGGCCGACGCCTCCGTCGTCGGCTCCGCCATCGTTTCGCGCATCGCCGCCAACCTCGACGCCGACGGCAAGGCCAAGCCGGGCCTTGCGGAAGACGCGCTCGCCTTCGTGCGCGAGCTGGCGGCGGGCGTGCGCGGCGCGCGTTCCTAACAGGAGTTCCGGTCAGCGATGAACTGGCTTACCAACTACGTCCGTCCGAAGATCCGCGCGCTGGTCACCCGCAAGGAGGTGCCGGACAACCTCTGGCACAAGTGCCCGAACTGCGAGGCGATGCTGCACCACCGCGACCTGGAGGAGAACCTCTCGGTCTGCCATCACTGCGGCTTCCACATGCGGCTCGACCCCGTGAAGCGGCTGGGCATGCTGTTCGACGAGGGCAAGTACACGCTCGTCGAGCTGCCGAAGTCCATCGTCGACCCGCTGAAGTTCCGCGACCAGAAGCGCTACACCGACCGCCTGAAGGAGGCCCAGGGCAAGACCGGCCGGCAGGACGCGGTGCTGGTCGCGCACGGCCCCATGGACGGGCTGCCGGTGGTGGTGGCCGCTTTCGACTTCGGCTTCATGGGCGGCTCCATGGGCATCGCCGTGGGCGAGGCGCTGGTGACGGCGGCCAAGACGGCGCTGGCGCACAAGGCGCCGCTGGTCGTCGTGCCGGCGTCGGGCGGGGCGCGCATGCAGGAGGGCATCCTGTCCCTCATGCAGATGCCGCGCACCACGATCGCCGTGGAGATGGTCAAGGAGGCCGGCCTGCCCTACGTGGTGGTGCTGACCGACCCGACGACGGGCGGCGTCACGGCCTCCTTCGCCATGCTGGGCGACATCCACATCGCCGAGAAGGGCGCGCAGATCGGCTTCGCCGGTGCCCGCGTCATCGAGAGCACGATCCGCGAGACGCTGCCGGAGGGCTTCCAGCGCTCCGAATACCTGCTGGAGCACGGCATGGTGGACATGGTCGTCCACCGCAAGGACCTGCGCGCCACGCTGATCCGCACGCTGGACCTGCTGATGCGCCCGCTGACGCTGGCGGCGCGCGACGAGGAGGACCTGGAAATCCCGGCGCTGCGCGCGGCCAGCGATTCGGCGGAGCCGGACCACGGCGTCCAGGCCGAGGCCGCCGACCGGACCGCCCGGCCGGCCGAAGCCGAACAGCCCGCATAGGACAGGACAGCACCGCATGGCCGTTTCGGAATCCCGCGCCGACCCGGTGCTCGAGCGGCTGAAGGGGTTGCACCCCAAGGTCATCGACCTGTCGCTGGACCGCGTGCACCGGCTGCTCGCCGCCCTCGGCCACCCCGAGCGGCGGTTGCCGCCGGTGCTGCACGTCGCCGGGACCAACGGCAAGGGCTCCACCCTGGCGTTCGCCCGCGCCATGCTGGAGGCCGCCGGGCACCGCGTGCACGTCTACACCTCGCCCCACCTCGTGCGTTTCCACGAACGCATCCGCTTGGCCGGGAAGCTCATCACCGACGAGCATCTGGCGGCGCTGCTGGAGGAGTGCGAGACGGCCAACGGCGGCGGGCCGATCACCTTCTTCGAGGTGACGACCGTCGCTGCCTTCCTGGCCTTCGCCCGCGAACCGGCCGACGCCGTGTTGCTGGAAACCGGGCTGGGCGGCCGGCTGGACGCCACCAACGTGGTGGACCGTCCGGCCGTCACAGCGATCACCCGCATCAGCTACGACCACCGCCAGTTCCTGGGCGACACCATCGAGGCGATCGCCGGGGAGAAGGCCGGCATCCTCAAGCCCGGCGTCCCCGCCGTGCTGGCGCCCCAGCCCGACGGTGCCGCGGCCCGCGTGCTGGCCGGGCGCGCGGCGGCCATCGGCGCGCCGGTGCACCCATGGTCGGTCGAGCCCACGGCAAGCGGCTTCCGCTTCGAAAGCCCCAGGCGGTGCCTGGACCTGCCGCGGCCGGGCCTGACGGGCGCGCACCAGATCGTCAACGCCGGGGTGGCGCTCGCGTGTCTCGACCACCTGCCGCTGGCGGTGGACGACGCGGCGGTGGCGCGCGGCCTTGCCGGCGCCGAATGGCCGGCGCGGTTGCAGCGGCTGACCCGCGGCCCGCTCCCCCAGGCGGTGCCGCCGGGGTGGGAGCTGTGGCTGGACGGTGGGCACAACGATTCTGCCGGCGAGGTGCTGGCGGCGCAGGTGGCGGCCTGGGCGCGGCAGGGGCCGGCGCTGCCGCTCGACCTCGTGTTCGGCATGCTGGCCAGCAAGGAACCGCAGGAGTTCCTGGCCCCCCTGACGCCCTTCGTCCGGCGTGTGCGCACCGTCGCCATACCCGGAGAGGAGGCCTCGCTGGGTGCCGCGGATGCCGCCGCGGCCGCGCGCGCCTGCGGCATCGCCGATGCCGAGCCGGCGGTGGACGTGGAATCGGCACTCGGCGCGCTCACGGCGGCTGCGGACGGCCCGTCGCGGGCGCTGATCTGCGGCTCGCTTTATCTGGCCGGATCGGTGCTGGTGGAGAACGGGTAGGAGATCAGCGGCGGCGCGGGCGGGCGGCGGGTTCGCCGTCCTTGTGGGCCGGGTCCCTGTGGCCTGCGTCCTTGTGGCCTGCGTCTTTTTCGGGGCGATCGAGTTCCAGCATCCCACGCAGCTTCGCCAGCGTCTCGTTCAGGTGCGAGATCCTGGCGGGCGGCTGGGGGATGGGCGGGAGCGGCTCCTCGGGCATCGCGTGGACGGCGGGCTCACCACGCTCCACCTCGTCCGTGTCGTCGGACGCAAGCTCGGGATCGCGGATGGCGAAGGACAGGATCTCGTCATCGGAAATGTCGTCCAGGTTTTCCTGCTCGTCTTCGGCGGGCTCATCCTCCTGGTCGGGCGGCGTCTCGCTTTCGTCCTCGTCCGCATCGCGGTGCCGGTCGGCGATCAGGCTGCGCAGCGCGGCGATGGTTTCGTCGAACGGCTCGTCGTCGTCATGCGCCGCCGGCTCGGCCCGCGCGGGCTCGGGATCTTCCGCTTGGGGTTCCTCCGGCTCCGGCTCCTCCGGCTCCGGCCCCTCCTCGGCGGCCTTTTCGACCAGGGCGCGCAGGGCCGCGAGGCTCAGCTCCATTTCGCTCGCCGAGGGCGGCGTGCTCTCGCGCGGGCGGAAGAACGGCTCGCGCTCCTCTTCCTCCTCAATGAGTTCGGCGATCACGGCGCGGGGATCGGGTGGCCGTTGGGCCGGCGACGGAAGGGCGGGCGCTTCGGCCTCCGCTTCCTTCTCAGCTTCGTCTTCGGCGATCAAGTCGCGCAACGCGGCAAGGCTGCGCTCGAAGGGGATATCCTCGTCCCCGGCGACAACGGTGTCGGGTTCCGGTACTGCCTGTACCTGCCCCTTATCGCCCTCGTCTTCGTCTTGTTCGGGGTGCGCGACGGTGCGCAGGGAGGCCATCGTGCGTTCGAACAGGTCGTCGTCCGCCCCGATGCCCTCGTCCGATTCCGCTTCGACCTCCGCCTCGCGCAACTGAGGCATCAGGTCGACGACATCGTCCTCCTCCTCCTCCGCCTCGACTGTATCCTTACCTGCGGGCGCACGGCCGCCGCGCACGGCATCGAGCAGCCCTTGCAGCGCGGCGATCCCGGCGTCGACGGTATCCTCGTCCTGCGGGGCGGGGGGCGGGGCGGCCAGCGGTCCGGGGCTGCTCTCCACGTCTTTGGAATGGCAGCGCGAACAGCGGTAGTGCGGGGCGATCGACAGCACCGGGTAACTCGGGCCGAAGCGCCGTTCCAGGTCGCCGCGCGCCAGCAGCCCTTCGTGACCGCAGTTGCGGCAACGCATCTGGATGTCGACGTCGATGTCGCGAAGGAACAGGATTCCGGCCATGGGCGCCAGTATACGCGGCGCGCTCCGGCCGGGCTACCCCGGCGGTGGCGTTTCCCCATTGACCGGGTGGCGCAGCGGCTTGATTTGCCGCTGAACCTTCGTGCGAAGCGTGCTATAAGCGACCCCGGCTGCGCCCGTAGCTCAGCAGGATAGAGCACAGGATTCCTAATCCTGGGGCCGTGGGTTCGAATCCCGCCGGGCGCACCATTTTTCCCCCACGTTCGTGTTCGGTGTTCACTGTCGCTTTCGCCTTTAGGCGGGAATTGGCGCTTATGCGTGAGAGAGCGACGTGCATAAGTGAGACGGATCAGGACTCTTCAGCGTCGCTGTCCCCAGCGCTTTCAGTGACTTGGCGGGGCCGTCGAGCGTTTCTGATGTGTCCCGCAGTCCCCACCTTTCGATTCGTCCTCGCGATCCCGATAATCGGTTCCGTCTCGCCTAAAGGCATCGCCGATTAGCTGTCCTCATTGAAGCCGCCGATTCGCCGGATGCGGCGAAGACGCTGGCGCCGGATTCCAGGATCATGGGCTCCCCTGTCTCTATCGATTAGGTGGAGCGATGGCCTGGAGGGATGACGACCGTTGGCCCGGACGGCCAGCTCCCTTGCCGGATGAGTCGATATCGTCCTGGTTCGCTCGGCTCGCCGGTGCGAACGGGCTGCCGCCCAGTGAGCTCTTTGCGATCCTCCAGCCCGGCGGCTACCGTTACCCACGGGATCTCGATCGTCACGCCGACGACGTGCTGCTCCACCGATTGGAGGAGGCGACCGGCATCGATGCGGAGCAGATCAGGCAGGGAACCTTCAGGCGCTGGGCCGGCCGTCTGTTCGGCACCGACGATGGTCTGGTCAAGCTGCCTTGGCTGCCGCCGGCTGGGCGGGAGGACGCCCGCCGCTCCTATGGACAGCAGGTCTGCCCTTGCTGCCTGACGGAGGACGCGCAACCCTACCTGCGCCTGACGTGGCGTCTGGGCTTCCTGGTCGCCTGCCCAAAGCACCGGCGTCTTCTGGTAGACCGCTGCACCTCCTGCGGCGAATCGGTCAACATCCT
>Ga0196976_1000108_pt1 | contig 55140 bp, 48 predicted proteins | sample S3v_513CmetaG_FD_148644 | JGI IMG/M metagenome (GOLD analysis project Ga0196976, IMG submission 148644) | Soil microbial communities from Anza Borrego desert, Southern California, United States - S3+v_5-13C | ecosystem: Environmental > Terrestrial > Soil > Desert | place: USA: California...
GCACTCGCGCTGCACCGCCCAAAAATGCAATCAAATACGGCCACTGGAACTCGACCCACTCCCGCACATCCACCCGTTCCTTCATACACTTAGCTTACGCCGTTTGCTAAGTTAGTGCATATGGGCTGAAGCCCGCCCTACATCCGGCATCGACCTTGTAAGACCCCGGGCGGAGGACATCAATGTCTGAGGAACGTTACGAGCCGGTCTCGTGCGATTACCACGACCAACTCGAAGCCGCCGCGATGCACAAATCGGAAGTCGAGATCGAGTTCGATCTCGAAGGCGTGACCCAGAAAGAGCGCGGCCGTGTGGAAGACGTCTATACGGCCGATGGCGCGGAATTCATCCGCTTCGCCTCGGACTCGGGTCCGCTCGAGATCCGGCTCGATCACATCATTTCCATGAAAGAGTAAGATTCAGCACGATGCCCAAGGCGCTCTTCTATACCGGTACGGCCTTCTGCCTCTTCCTGGCGCTGACGAGCGCGGCCGAGGCCGCGCGCGAGCTGCGCCGCGGCGTGCTCGCGTTCGCCGGACTGCCGGAGGGGCCGTACGCGGTGTGGGCCATCGTGGCCGCCCTGCTGTCGGGGCTGGCCATCGCCGGACTCTTCCTGCGCATGGCCGCGCTTCTCGCCGCGCGGAACCTGTTCGCCGCGTTCGTGGCGCTGCTCTCCGTGACCGCGGCCACGGCCGCGCTCGCGGGCGTGCTGTTTCTGCAGTGGCGGATGAACGCGGTCAGCGGGACGCAACTGGATGAGATTCACTTCGCCGGCCTGATGGCGCTCGGCTTCTTCGTGTCGCTGAGCATCCTCTCGCTGCGGCCGTACTTCAGCATCCAGGCGAGCCGCTTTCTCTCCGCGCTGGTCTTCTTTCCCCTGCCGCTCTTCGTGCTGATCGTGTCGCAGGAGATGTTCCTGCGGACGTCGACCGCGCCGCTGCCGGCATCGTCGCCCGCCTCGCGCGTCTACTTCGCGGTGCTGGCCATCCTGTTCGTCTCGATCGCCGTCCACTCGATCCGCCACCGCCATCTCTTCCTGGAGATGACCAACCTGCGCGAGCTACTCGACTCGCGCGTCGATCCGGCCTCGCGCCCGGGACGGCCGATCGGCGGAGTGGCCTTCGACTCTTAATTCAGGTACGAGGGACGAGGTACGAGGTACGAGTGGCTCCGCTCAGTGGACGCTCAGCGCCTGAGCTTCGAGCGTCGAGTGTGCCCAGGCGAAGCTACTCGTACCTCGTGCCTCGTCCCTCGTACCTATAAACTGAAAAAAGCGACGTGCTGCCTCTCTTCCTCCTCACCGTCTTCCTCCCGCTGATCGTCATCGCCACGCTGTGGCGTCGCGCGCGCCGTCCCACGGGCGCATGGATCGCCACGCTCATCCTCGCGGCGGGCGTGGTGGGGTTCAGCGTGCTGGTGGCGCCGTGGGGGATGTTCGGGCTGCCGCTGCGCTACGCGCTCATCGTGCTGTTCATCGCCGCGGTGGTGCGGTCGCTGCGCCGCGAGCCCGCTCCCGACGCGAGGCAGGAGTCGCCGTTGCGGGCGCTCGTGAAAGTCATGCTCGGGATCACCGTCGGCGGCGTGGCCATCGGCGTGCTGCGCGGCCACGCGGTGCCGCCGGGGGCGATCGATCTCTCGTTCCCGCTGCGCGACGGCGCGTATCTCATCGGCCACGGCGGCAGCACGTCCGCGTCGAACATGCATCACTCCCATCCCACCCAGAAATACGCGCTCGACATCATGAAGCTGAACGCCGCCGGCATGCGCGCACGCGGCATCTATCCCGCGGAGCTCCGCAGCTATGCGATCTACAACGCGACCGTCTCCAGTCCCTGCGACGGCGTGGTGCGCGCCGCGGTGGACGGCCTGCCGGACAGGCGCGACGAGAAACGCCTGGCCGGCAATCACGTCGTCCTCCGCTGCGGCGATGCGGACGTCTGGCTCGCGCACCTGCAGCGCGGCAGCGTGCTGGCGCGTCCCGGGATGCAGGTCCGCACCGGCCAGCCCCTCGGCCGCGTCGGCAACAGCGGCAACACGACCGAGCCGCACCTGCACGTGCACGCCGAGCGCAACGGTGCGGGCGTGCCGGCCACGTTCAACGGGGAGTGGCTCGTCCGCAATGACGTCGTCCGCCGGTGACCAGTGGCGGTACCATTCGTCAGAACGGACATGCGAAAACTCCTGCTGTCGCTCCTCGCCACAGTCCCGCTGTTCGCCGCCGACCTCACCGGCCGCGTCACCGGCCCCGGCGGCAAGCCGTTGAAAGGCGCGCACGTGTACGTCTACACGGCGCAGCCGCAGAAAGGCGTCGGGGCGATCTGCCCGGAGTGCTACGTCGACTGCGGCAAGAAGGTGACAGTCGACGCGAACGGCCGCTTCCGCATCAAGTCGGTCGACGGCAAGCTGCGCTTCAACCTGCTGGCGGTGGCGGACGGCTACGAGCCGGCGTTCTCCGAATACCGCGATCCCGGTCCGGGCTTCGACTTCGAGCTGAAGCCGCGCGACGTGAGCGACGAGGCGCACCTCGTGCGCGGCCAGGTCGTCGATCCGAAGGGGAAGCCGGTCGTCGGCGCCGTGGTCCATCTCCAGGCCGTGCGTCAGGGGAAGCGGGTCGGCTACGGCAGAATCCCGGGTGTCGAGTGGCTGTCGATCACGAACGGGAACGGCGAGTTCGCCCTGCGCGTCGACGATCCCACCTGGCTGCTCGATGTGCGCGTGGAGGCGCGCAACTTCGGCCCGCGCATCGCCCGCGAGCTGCTGCCGGGCGCGCCGCTGCAGAAGATCGAGGTGAACGTCGGCGCGACGATCGCCGGGCGCCTCACGGACGGCACGAAGCCGCTGCCCGGCGTGCGCGTGGCCTTCGCCCAGGTCGACCGCCGCTCCGCGGGATTTCTCGGCATCGACGAGATCGGCACCGACGCGAAGGGAGAGTTCGTGATGACCGGCCTCGGCACGGAGGTCGAGTACGAGGTGCGGCCGCGCATGGCCAGCCTCGCGCCGCTGGCGGTCGTCCCGAAAGTCGTGAAGACCGGCGCCGACCGCTCCAGCGCCGATGCCGGCACGCTCACCACCACGCGCGGCTTCCGCGTCCAGGGCCGCGTCGACGGCACGAAGATCCCGGAGGTCACGCGCGTCACGATCAGCAGCGGCGTCGACGCGCAGATCGTCGAAGTGCAGAGCGACGGCCGCTTCGAGTTCACCGGCGTCCCGGCCGGAAAGTACAGCATCAGCGTCGCCGTGCGCGGCTACAGAGTCCCGCCGGTCCGCCAGGAAGTGAGCGCGGACGTCGAGAACGTGACGCTCGTGCTGCAGCAGGAACCGTAGCTCACCCGAGCCGGACGCGCGTCCGCTCGTGCTGCTCGTCCTCGACCGTCCAGCCCGCGGGCGGGTTCGGAGTGCACGCCGCGGAACCAGACCTCGTAGGCGCCGCCGACCCGCGTGACGCGGAACGCCGCGCGGCGCTCGTCCAGCGCGATGAGCAAGATAGGTCCGTCCGCCCGCGCGGGCCACGCTCAACGCTGGCTCATGAGGTCGTCGACGGCGCGGGCCAGCTCTTCCAGGTACGCGTCGCCGGAGGCGTGGTGGGTGAGGGCGACCAGGACGTAGCGGCGGTTCGGACCTTCGATCAGCGCCGTGTCGTGCAGCCACTCCTGCCAGGAGCCCCACTTGCGCAGGAGCGTCACGTCGCGGCCGGCCAGGGCGCGCACGAACTTGTGGTCGTCGTGCGGAATGTCGGGAGAGAGAAAGAGCTCGCGCATCCTCCGCGATGCGGCCGGCGAGACGAGGCGGCCGCTGTCGAGGAGCTGGTAGAAGCGGAGCAACTGGCGGACCGTGGCGGCGTGCGAGTGGTCGGCCACGGGATCGCCGATCCGCTCGCTGTTCGGGCCGTAGTGCTTGCCGACCCAGAGGCCGCCGCCGCGCTTCGCGTCGTAGAAGCCGTAGCGGTTCAGGATTTCCTGGATCTCGCGCAGCCCCATCGCCCGCGAGTGCTTGGCCGCCATCTCGTTGCTGGACGCTTTGACCATCAGCCCGAGCTCGTGCGCGGTCTCCTGGTCGGGCCCCTCGGGATGCAGGTGAAAGTACGCCAGCAGGATGCCGATCTTCGGGACGCTGGCCGCGTACTCGATCCGATCCGGATGAATCATGGCCACGCGGTTCGTGCGCAGGTCGAGCAGGCCGACGGCCGTCTGCTCGGTAGTCATGCCGTGCTTCCCGCGCAGGCGCGCGTCGATCTCCTCGAGCTGCCGCTGCAGCGCCGCATCGGGCGGAGTGTCGTAGTCGAGGAGCGGTCTCGAAGTGGTGCAGGCGGTGAGCATGAGTGCGAAGAGGGTGAAGAACTTCACGCGGGCAGCATAGAGAAAAGTGTTGCTGGTTGCTGGTTGCTGGTTCAATGCGCTGCCTGGGTTGCAGGCCATGCATCGCCTTGAACGAACAACCAGCAACCAGCAACCTCACCGATACCCCTCCGCCTGCAACTCGAACAACTCCGCGTACCGGCCGCCGGCGGCGAGGAGCTCTTGGTGCGTGCCGGCGGCCTCCAGTTGTCCCTCGGCCAGGACCAGGATGCGGTCGGCCATGCGCACGCTCGAGAAACGGTGCGAGATCAGCACCGCCGTCTTCCCCTCGCTCAGCTCGCGGAAGCGCTGGAACACCTGGAACTCCGCGCGCGCGTCCAGCGCGGCCGTCGGCTCGTCGAGGATCAGCAGTTGCGCGTCGCGCATGTAGGCGCGGGCGATGGCGATCTTCTGCCATTCGCCGCCCGAGAGATCGATCCCCTTGCGGAAGCGCTTGCCGATCACCTGCTCGTACTGCTCCGGCAGGCGGCGGATCACCTCGTCGGCGAGGCTGCGCCGCGCGGCCTGCTCGATGCGCGCGCGGTCGCCGGCCGCCTCGATCCGCCCCACGGCGATGTTCTCCGCCGCGGTCATGTGGTAGCGCACGAAGTCCTGGAAGATCACGCCGATGTTCGCGCGCAGGGAAGCCAGGTCGTAGTCGCGGAGGTCGCGGCCGTCGAGGAGGATGCGTCCTTCGTCCGGGTCGTAGAGGCGCGCCAGCAGCTTGACCAGCGTCGTCTTGCCCGCGCCGTTCTCGCCGACCAGCGCCAGTACTTCCCCGGCGTGCAGCGTGAACGTGAGATTGCGCACCGCCCACCGTTCCGCGCCGGGATAGCGGAAGCCGACGTCCTCGAAGCGGAAGCCGTCGCGCATCGGCGAGGGGAAGGGGAGCGCGTCCTCGCGCGAGGCGATCTCCGGCTCGATGGTGAAGAAGGAGAAGAGGTCGTCGAGATAGAGCGCCTGCCCGGCCGTCTGCGAGAAGCCGCTCAGCAGCCCTTCGAGCAGCGTGCGCAGGCGGCGGAAGGAGCCGGCCAGGAAGGTCAGGTCGCCGATCGTGAACTCGCCGCGCAGCGTCCCCCACGCCAGGTACGCGTACGCGACGTAGTAGCCCAGCGTGCCGATGAACGTCAGCACGCTCCCCCAGAACGCGCGCCGCGCCGCGAGCGATTTGTTGGCCTGGTAGAAGGCCTCGGAGAGGCGGCGGTAGCGCTCGATGAGGAAGGCGTTCAGGCCGAAGATCTTCACTTCCTTGGCCGTCTCCACGCTGGCGCCGGTCTGGCGCACGTAATCGAGCTCGCGGCGCTCCGCCGTGCGCGTGTAGTTGAGCGTGTAGCTGGCGGCGTTGAAGTGCGCCTCGCCGAGGAACGCCGGGACGAGGGCGATTCCCAGGAGGAGGATCAGCCACGGCGCGTAGGCCACCAGGCCGACGGCGAAGGTGATGATGGTGACGGCGTCCTGGGCCTGCCCGAGGAGCTGGGTGAGGAGGGAGTTGCGCCCCATGGTCTGGCGGCGCGCGCGCTCGAGCTGGTCCTGCAGCTCGCTGTCCTCGAAGTCTTCGAGGTCGAGCATGGCCGCGTGCTCCATCAGGCGGATGCTGGTCTCGTTGGTGAAGCGCTCGGAGAGCAGGGAGTCGACGAGCGAGACGACGCGGCCGATGACGTCGTGCAGCACGGCCAGGGCCAGTTCCAGCCCGAGGAGCGTGGCCAGGCGGTCCAGGCGTCCCGAAGACCACGCGGGCGCGACCCCGGCCGCGGCGAGGAGGATCACCTCGTCGATGATCAGCTTCCCGACGAAGAGCACGGCCACGGGAAGGAACGCGCGCACGAGCCGCAGCACGGCATTGGCGATCGTGAGCGAACGGCTGGTCTGCCAGATCAGGCGGAGGAAGGGAGGGAGGTTGCGCAGCGCGCCGAAACGCTCGCGGAAAGACAGCATTCGCCGGGAGGAGCGTGCAACGGGCGGACCGGGCTTTGCACGATGCCTGTGCATGAACGTAACGACGCTGGAGCCCCTGCTGCGAGACGCCACCATCAAGGCCATCGACGGTGTGGCGAAGAAACTGTCCGAGGCGGAGCGCGCCGCCGAATCGAAAGTGGCGCGGCTGCTCACCTACTGGAACGAGATGGAGCGGCCCGAGAAGGAACAGGCCGTCGGCATCGCCATCGCCACCGTCACCACCGCCGTCACGGCCATCGTGGCCCTGAAGCGGAAGCGGTCGCCGGTCAAGAAGGTGGTGAAGACGCTGGTGAAGAAGGCTCTGTGAGCCACTAAGATGCGCGCGTCATGCTGCGGCGCGCGCTCTTCCTTCTCCTCTTCGTCCTTCCGCTCTTCGCCCGGCAGGCGGAGCGCGACGCCATCGCGGCGAAAGCCTTTCCCGCCGACAGGCCCGGCGCCGCCGTGCTGGTGATGAAGGGCGGACAGAGCGGCGTCTATCGCGTGGACGAAAACGTGGCCCGCACGATCTCGGTCGAGGAGGGGCGGATCTACTCGCAGCGCAGCGGCGCTCCCCGCGCGGAGCTCGTGCCGGTCGGGAAGGACGAATTCGTCTTTCGCGAGTCCTCCATGCGGCTCACCTTCGAGCGCGACGCGGCGGGGAAGGTCACGGCCATGATCGTCGACGACGGCCGCACGAAGACGCGCGCGCCGCGTACATGACCCGTCCTCTCCGCACGATCGACGTCCTGACCTTCTGGCTGCCGCTGGCGGCGACGTGGCTGATGATGGCCCTCGAGGGGCCGTACATCGCCGCGATCGTGGCGCGGATGCCGGCGACGGCGCTGAACCTGGCGGCGTACGGCGTGGCCTCGTCGCTGGCGTGGCTGATCGAGTCGCCGATCATGATGCTGCTCTCCGCGGCCACGGCGCTCGTGCGCGACCGCGCGTCGTATCTCGCGCTCCGCCGCTTCGCCGCGATCCTCAATGCGCTGGTGACCCTGGGCATGATCGTGCTGGCCGTCCCGCCGGTCTTCCGCTTCGTCGGCGAGACGCTGATCGGGCTGCCGCCGGAGATCGCACGGCTCGCGCACCTGGCCACGCTGATCATGATCCCGTGGCCGGCGGCGATCGGCTACCGCCGCTTCTACCAGGGCATCCTGGTGCGGCATCACCTCACACGGCGCGTCGCGTACGGGACGGTGCTGCGGCTCGTGTCGATGTCGCTCACCGCCGCGTTGCTGGCCTTCGCGCTCGAGCTGCCTGGGGCGGTGATCGGCGCCTGCGCGCTGCTGGCGGGCGTCGTATTCGAGGCGGCGGCCAGCCGCTGGATGGCGCGGCACGTGGTGCGCGATCTGATGCACGGCAGCGAAGGGACGCTCCTCCGTTTCGCGGACATCGCACGCTTCTACTTTCCGCTGGCGCTGACGTCGATGCTGTCGATGGCGCTCGGCCCCCTGGTGACGTTCGGCCTCGGGCGCGGGCGCGCGCCGATCGAGTCGCTGGCGGTGTGGCCGGTGGTGAACTCGCTGGCCTTCATGTTCCGCAGCGGCGGCGTGGCCTTTCAGGAAGTAGGCATCGCGCTGCCCGACGCGCCGGTGGTGCGGCGCACGGCGTCCCTCCTCGGCATCGCGTCGTCGGCCGGGCTGGCACTGGTCGCCTTCACGCCGCTCGAGTCGTGGTGGTTCGTCGACGTCTCCGGACTCTCGCCCGCGCTGGCCTCGTTCGCGGTGTGGCCGGTGAGGGTGCTGGCGCTGCTGCCGGCGCTGGAGTACCTGCTCTCGATCCAGCGCGCGCGGTGGATCGTCGCGCACCGCACCGGCGCGGTGACCATCGCCACGGCCATCGAGGCGGGCGGCCTGGCGGCGGCGCTCTTTTTCACCATCGTCACCTTCGACATGGTGGGCGCGGTGGGAGGGGCGATCGCGATGATCGTGGGACGCCTCGCGGCGAACGGCTACCTCTTCGCGATCTCCCGCGCCTCGGCCACGGTGACGTCGCGGTTGTAGATCGCGGTGTCGGGCTGCTGCGCGCTGCTGTCGCGGAGCGTGCCCATGTCGAAGGGGCCGAAGCCGATCTCCTCGATGAGCCGCGACACGACCTGCTTCGCCCCGGCGTCGTCGCCGGCAATGGGGATCACGCGGCGCTGCTCGACCGGCTTGCCCGTGTCGCCCTGCCGCTTGAGATGCTCGAACCAGATCGTGTTGAACGCCTTCACCACGCGCGCGCCCTCAAGATGCCGGGCCACGAGCTCGCTCGACGCGCGCTCGCCGGAGTCGAGCTCCGCGATGTGGCCGTCGCGGTTCGGGTAATAGTTCAATCGCGTCGATGGCGATCTTCCCGCGGAGGTCGGGCAGCGTCACGTAATCCTTCAGCGGCACGGCCAGCAGCACCACCTCCCCGAACCGCGCCGCCTCCTCGGCAGTGACCGCCCGCGCCCGCGGCCCCAGCTCCGCGACCAGCTCGCGCAGCGTCTCCGGCCCGCGCGAGTTGCTGATGGCGATTTCATGTCCCGCGTCGATGAACAGCCGCGCCGCCGTCCCGCCGATATGCCCCGCGCCAATGATTCCGATTTTCATGAGGGCATGCTACGACGAATCCGGCGGGCTGAAGCCCGCCCTACGTCGAGCACGTTGCCGGCGGGATGCGCGCTCAACGTAGGACGGGCTTCAGCCCGTCGGCATACCGGCGCTACGACGGGGTGGAAATGATCGTGACCGTGCCCGGCGTCACGTTGTCGATTGCGGAGCGAAGTTGCGGCAGGAACCGGCGGAGATTGCGAATCCGGGTATCGAAGGTCTCGATGACGACGACACCGATGGTGAACTGGGACAGGTTCTGCTGGTGGCGCATGCGCTTGTCCGCGGTTACGAGAACATCGAATGTCGGAGCGGCGTGACGAAGCAGGTTTCCGTTCTCCAGCCCGGCCCAGCCTTCCTCCTGAACCGTTCGAATCGCGAACTCCTGCAAGTCCCGCCGAAGCTGCCGCGGCATGTTCTCGTCGAACAGGACGCGCCTCACGCGATCTGAGCGAGCAGACTGCTTGCGCTCTCCTCGAGAAAAGCGATGGCTTGCTCGCGGCTGACGGTCGGGAAGTTGTCCAGGAACTCCTCGAGTGTTTCGCCCCCTTCGAGGTACACGAGCAGGGTGCGCACCGGGACACGGGTCCCGACAAAGACGGGCGTGCCGCCGAGGATTTCAGGGTTCGAATGCACGATTTGGGATCGGTCCATGAGTATGCCTCACGCCAATCGTACGACGACTTTCCCCACGTTCCGGCGCTCCTCGAGCAGCCGGTGGGCTTCCGCGATCTGTTCGAACGGGAGCTCGGCGGCCACGATCGGTGTGATGTGGTGCTGCTCCACGAAGGCGACCAGGTCGCGCCACGGGCGTTCGATGGCGCCGGCGTCGAGGAGGCGGCCGACGTGGAAGCTCATGACGCCGTAGGAGCGGCGGAGCATGTCGAAGATGCTGGCGCGGGGGAGGTCGCGCAGCGCGGCCAGGCGGGCCAGCGGGTTGCGCGTGCGGGGGAAGGCGTTGCTCGCGCCGGCCATGACGAGGCGGCCCATCGGCGCGAGGTGGCGGAGGGCGGTGCGATAGACGTCGCCGCCGGTCATCTCCAGGACCACGTCCACCTCGCCGAGGGCGGCGTGCCACGACGGGTCGCTGTAGTCGAGCGATTGTGCGGCGCCGAGGGCGCGGACGGCGTCCTGTTTGCCGCGGCCCGCGGCGCCGATCACGTGCGCGCCGAACGCGGCGCCGAGTTGCACGGCCGCCGTGCCGACGCCGCCGGCGGCGGAGGTCACGAGCAGCGTGTCGCCCGGGCGGAGGCGAGCCATCTCGAAGAGGCCGATCCAGGCGGTCAGGTAGTTGACCGCGAACGCGGCGTTCTGCGCGGGCGTGAAGCCACGCGGCGCCGGCAGCGCGCGATTCGCGGGGACGCAGATGGACTCCGCGTACGTGCCGTACTGCGTCCCGACGATCACCGGCTCACCGGTGCCGTCGAGGTGACCGAAGGCCTCCATCCCCAGGATGTAGGGAAGGCGCGGCGCCCATCCGTACAGCCCGCGCCGCGACAGCACCTCCGCGAAGTTGATGCCGATGGTGTCGATCTTCACGCGCACTTCGCCCGCGCGCGGCTCGGGCCTGGGGACGTCGGTGATGCGGAGGACATCACGCCCTCCGTGTCGGGTGAGCAGAACGGCGCGCATGGCTAGAGCGGGCGCAGGTCCTTGATGTCGAGCGCGTCGTAGCGGAAGAGCACGCGCGGCTTCGCGGCGAACCGTTTTCCGCGCACGCGGAGGTCGTCGTACGCGGCGATGGCGAAATAGACCGCGCCGGCGGCGAGGAACGGCCAGAGGCCGGCGATCTCGTAACCGTGGTGGATCCTGCCGGCGATCATCGCGGCGACGAGCAGCACCGCGGTGACGAGGCGGTTGGAGACCAGCGCGCGCGCGGCGATCTTCTGGATCGGGGTGCGCCCGGGCATGGACCAGAGCAGATAACCGCGCTCGGCCAGGGAGATCAGGAGCGGGAGGAACACCAGCAGCCCGCGGTCCCAGGCCAGCTTCGCCACGGCGGCCGTGGGGCCGGCCGTGGCCAGCAGCAGGCCGGCCATGATGAGCGCGATCAGCCAGACCGCCGGACGCTTCCTCAGCGACGTGGCGATGTCGACCAGCATCCCCTGCATCAGCAGGAAGCCGCCCTCGACGACCAGCGCGAACACCAGTCCCTCCCGCGCCTGCAGCAGCGCGGGCGGGATGGCCGCGACACGGTCGGGCGGGAGAAAGTCGACGGCCGCCGCCGCCGCGTAGAGCAGCGCCAGCAGCGCGTCGGGGAGGGGGAAAGCGAAACGGCGCGCGCGCGTGCCGAGGGACTCCAGGGCCAGCGCGTCGCTCACGGCCGGGCCGCCCTCCTCCGGAGCGGCGGTGCGTCGTCGTCGACGATGCGCGCCTCGCCGAAGGCGCTGGTGCCGGCGGCGAGGGCGAACGTCTCGTCGTCCTCGTGCACCGCGTCTCCGATCAGCGCCACGTCCACCGTCTTCTCCGTCTCGCCCGGTGCGAACGTCAGCGTGCCCGACGCGGCGACGTAATCCGCCGCGGCGACGGCGGAGCCGTCGATCGTCGTCCAGGCCACGGTCATCGGCGACGCCAGCGTGCGCGAGAGGCGCACGGTGAAGCGTGCCGCGCCGCTCCCCTCGGTCACGGATCCGCCGCTGACCGAGGCCACGGTCGCGAGCGGATCGAAGGAGACGAAATCATTGTCGAAGATCGTGGCCGTGACCGTGGTCGCGGCCAGCGTGGCTCCCACCGGGTCGGAGAGCGCGATCGAGAACGTCTCCGGCGTCTCGGAAGCGAAGTCGTTCGCGAGCGGCACGATGAAGGAGCCCATCGTCTCGCCGGCGCGGATCGAGATCGTCCCTTCCTTCGCGTCGAAGTCCTGCGGCGCGGTGGCGCTGCCGGCGACCGTGACCGCGCGCACGCGGACCTCGCCGGCGGCGGGGAACGAGAGGCGCACCGTGAAGACCGCGCCGGACGTGCTCGACTCGGAGACGCTCAGCGGCGCGGCGACCAGCAGCGGCAGCGTGCCCGCCTCGTCGTCGATGATGGTCACCGTCGCCGAGTCGTTGCGCAGCCGCCCGTTGACGATGTCCGAAAGGACGACGGTGAGTGTCTCGTCCCCCTCGTCGAGCGCGTCGGGAAGGATGGGGATGGTGACGACCTCGATGCCCTCGGTGCGCCCGAACTCCAGCGTCCCGCCGCGCGCCGTGAAGTCGCTGCCGGCCGTGGCGGTGCCGCTCACCGTCGTGTAGCGGAGAGTGACCGGCTTCCAGCTCCCGGCGTCGCTCACGACGAGGACTTCGATGCGGTCGCGCGCCTCGCTCACGCTCGCGTCGAGGATCGTGATGCCGGCGAAGTCGTCGTCCTGCACCGTCACGCTGCCGCTGCCGAAGGTGGCGTTGAGCAGGTTCTCGACGCCGATGTTGAAGACGCGGTCGGGCTCCGGCCGGCGGTTGGCGTCGTAGGAAAGGGTGAACGTCTGCGACGCCGGGCCGCCGGGCTGGAACGAGAAACGGTCGCCGCGGAACGGTTCCGAGGAGATGCCGTTGCTGGCGCCGTCGAGATCGTCGTCGCCGCTGTCCCCATGCCCGTAGGCCCAGGCGCCGACACCCGGCCGCACCCACAGCAGCTCCCATTCGTCGAAGCGCGGGAACTGGATGTGGGTGTAGCGGCCCTCCGCGTCGCGGAGGAACATCGCCTTCGGGAAGGAGAGCGGCGGGGGCGGGTTTCCGCCCAGTCTTCCGGGCGAGACCTTGCCGTCGGTCATGTCCACCATCACCGCGAGGCCGAAGCCCCTCAACGGGAAGCGCGGCTCCCACCGCGCGATGCCGTCGCGGTCGGAATCGGGCGTTACGGCGGCCGCGGCCTGCGTCACGCCGCGGCCTTCGTGGACGGCGGAGCCGATGCTGAGCCAGGCCGCGCCGCCGCCCGGCGCGACCGGCCCCTGGATCCCGAGCGCATCGAAGACCAGCGGCGACTGGATGGGCGGCGGCTGCTCCACGTGCACGTTGAGGATCAGGGGAATCGACGCCACGGCGCCGAGCAGGTACGAGACGTGGGCGTGGGTGCTGCTCGTATAGCGCGGCACGTTCCAGGTGAAGCGCACCTCGGTCGCGGAGACGAACGTCGCCGGCAGGTTGTCGCCGCTGACGCGGACCTGGCCGCCGGGGAGGAAGCCGCTGCCGCGCAGCGTCACCGTGGCGGTGGTGCCGGCGTCGACGGTCGACGGCTCCATCGACGCGAGCACCGGCGTGGGTGCGTAGACTTCGAACGAGTCCGTATCGCTCGACGGCAGCAACGTCGCCGTTCCCTCGTAGGTGGCGCTGTACGTCTGCAGGCCCCACGACGGTTGAATGGCGACGGCCGCAACGCCGCCCTGCACGCCGCTCGTGCCGAGGAGCGTGTCACCCTGGCGGAACGTCACCTGACCGCCGCTGACGTGCAGGTTCTGGCCGCGCTCCGAGGTCATGACGGATGCGCGCAGCGTCGCGCTCTGCCCGAACTGCGCGTTCGACGGGTCGATCCCCAGCTCGGTGACGGTGCGGAAGCGGCCGACGTCGGTGAAGGCGAGGTCGTTGCCGTTGCCGCCGCGGTAGGAGATGCGGTAGCGCTGGAAGAGGATCTCCCCTTCCTGCACGTCGAGGAACGTGCCGCGGGTCGGCTCCGTGCCGTGGTTCGCGCCGGCGACGTAGCTGTTGCCGAGAGTCCGGGCGAAGTTCTCGTCCAGGGAGAGGTCGAGACGCGCGCGCGACAGCTCCAGGACGCCGCCCGCCGACAGCAGGGGGAGCGACGAGTTGACGCTGAGCCGCACCGTGGTGGCGGGGCTGAGACGCACGTCGCCGCCGGCGCGGAGGCCGGCCACGATGCCGCGCTCGGCCACCAGCAAGGCCACGGTGCCGCCGACCCGTCCGTCGCGCAGCCGCACGGGCGTGCTCGGGTTGTCGATCGCGGCCGCACAGAACGCGCACTTGGTGATGGTGCGCATGCCGGAGAGGGCGAAGTCGCCGAAGAGCGTCGTGCTGCCGGAGTAGAGGAGGGGGTTGGTGAATTCGAGGTTGCCGGCCAGGACCAGCGTGCCGTTCGTCGGAACGGAGCTGTCGGCGCCGGCGCTCGTGTAGATCCGCGCGCCCTGCTCCAGCGAGAGCGGCCCGACCGTCTCCGTGGCGCCGGCGATGAGCTGCGAGCTGGAGCCGATGCGGATCGGAGCGCTGTCGGCGATCTGCTCGGCGGCGAGCGTGTTGACGCCGCCGGACTCGTTGTTGGTGCCCGTCCCGTCGATGGTCAGGCTCGCGGGGACGGCGGTGACGCCGGGGCTCTTCGCCAGCACGAGCGTGCCGTCGAGCACGCGCGTGGCGCCGGAGTAGCTGTTCGGCGTGGAGCCGGCGAAGACGAGCCGCGACTCGCCGACCTTCGTCAGCGGGCCGCTGCCGCGGATCGCGCCGGAGATCGTGAGGCCGTCGGGAACGTTGGCCGCACTGCGGTGCAGGTGGACCGTGACGGCCCCGGAGAGCACGAGATCGCAGGCCAGCGCGTTCGGTCCCCCCTCGCGATCCGTCACGTCCGCATCGGCGGCCAGGGTGATGGCGTTGCCGCGAATGACGTAGCCGATGCCGGAGAACGAGATCGCGCGGACGGTCAGCCCCTGCAGGTCGTTCATCACCGCGACCCGGGTCACGCCCGCGGGGAACGAGAGCTCCGCCGCCGCGTCGCCGGCCGGCGAGCCGCCGCGCCAGTTCGCCGCCTCGGAGAAGCGGTCGCTCGCCGCACCGGTCCAGACGTGCACGGCGGCCTGAACAGGCAGGGCAAGGACAAACAGAAGTGCAGCGGCCGTGCGAGTCATGGGAAGCGGCAATTATAGGTGGACCCCCGGCCTCCCCGCCGGCGGTTCGTAAACACGCGGGCCTTGGCGGCGCAGCAAACGTCTGGAGTGCGGCAGCGCCAGCTGCCGCTCTCGATGCCGCGGCCGCAGCCGCGGCGGGCGGGGGGGAGGCCTACAGCGGCTCGAGGTACTTCACCCCCAGCACGTCATACGGAACAGCACGCGCGATTCTCCGCGAATGCCTGGCGCCGCACGCGCACCTCGTCGCAGGCCGCCACGGCGTAGTAGATCTGAGCGCGGCGAGGGCCAGGCCGGTGATGATGCGGTTGGAGATGAGCGCGAAGCAGCGCGTCGGGGATCGGAAAGGCGAACCGCCGCATCCGCGCGCCGAGGGACTCCAGGACCAGTGCATCCGGCCTGATGGGAGCGCGATTATCCCGCATGCCGGACCACTGGGACCGCTCACGCGTGACCCGGTGGTGCCGTGATGCCCGCCAGTGCGTCGTACAGCGCCGTCAACTGGTACGGCTTGAGGACGTGGGACACGTTCGGGCGCAGGAGGTACTGGTGCAGGTGGGAGCTGTCCGCGTGGCCGGTGGCGAAGACGACCGGGAGAGAGGGCCATCGGTGCGCAATGGCTTCGTAGACCACGGTGCCGTCGACGTCCGGCAGGCCGACGTCCAGGACCACGGCGTCAGGCGCGGCGCGCTCGATGGTCTCCACCGCCTCGCCGCCCGTGGGGGAGACGTGGACGCGAACGTTCTCCAGCGCCAGGAGGTTCACGAAGCCCGCGGCCACCGTGGCATCGTCCTCGACCAGCACCACCGAGCGCACCGCGTGCGGCCGCACCGGCAGGAGCCTCGTCTTCGGCTGCACCGCTTCGTCGGTACGGGGGAGGAAGATGTGGAAGGTCGTGCCCGCTCCCTCGGTGCTCTCGACGAAGATCGAGCCGCCGTGCTGCTGCACGACGTGGTGTGCGAGCGCGAGACCGAGGCCCGTGCCCGATTGCTTGGTCGTGAAGAGCGGCTCGAAGATGTGCTGCATCGTCTCGGCGGACATGCCGGGGCCGTCGTCCGAGATGGTGAAGTGGGCGAAGGTGTCACCGCGCTCGATGACGCCGAACGGGAAGATCGATCCCTCGGAGGGCCAGGCGGTGATGGCGATCAGCCCCTTGCCGTCGAGCGCATCGCGGGCGTTGACGATCATGTTCATGAAGACCTGCTGCAGCGCGGCGCTGTCGCCGGAGATGGTCAGGCCGGAGTCCCCGTGGGCAATGAACTCGGTGGAGTCGCCGGTGAAGTGGCGCGCCTCGGCGGCCAGGTCGGCCAGCCACGACGCGACGTCGATCGGCTTCTTCACCGGCTCGGACTGCCGCGTGAACTGCAGAATCTCCGACGTCACCCGTTTGCCGCGGCGGACCGAGGTGGCGATGCGGTCGATCGAGCGCAGCAGCGTCTCGTTCTCGCCCGCTTCCATGCGCATGATCTCGGTGAACGGCTGAATCCCCATCAGCACGTTGTTGAACTCGTGGGCGATCGTGGCGGCGATGCGCCCGAGCCCGTTCAGGCGGTTGGCCTTGTCCAGCTGCGACTCCAGCATGCGTCGCTGCGACACGTCGCTGAACGTCGTCACGGCGCCGATGATCGTGCCGTTCTCGAGGATGGGGGCGCTCGCGTACTCGACCGGCACCGGCTTGCCGTCGCGGCGCCAGAACACCTCGTTGCGCACGCGATCGGTCGTGCCGCGGTACAGCGTGCGGTAGACCGCGCATTCGGCGCGGTCGTACGGCCGCCCGTCGGCGTGGGCGAAGTGGATGACGTCGTGGATCCGGCGGCCGAGCATCTCCTCGGGTGCGAACCCGAGCACCTGCGCGCCGGCGCGGTTCAGCATCGTGCAGTAGCCGTTGGCGTCGACGGCATAGATCCCTTCGTCCGTCGAGTCGAGCACGAGCCGGAACTGGCGGTCCAGTTGCGCGCGCTCCTGCTCGGCGCGGGTGCGGTCGGTGACGTCGCGAAGGAAATAGAAGACCTCCGGCTGGCTCCTGCCGTTGCTGGCCACGTAGGCCACGCCGTCGATGATGATGGTCGAGCCGTCCTTCCGCAGCATCTCGCCGGTGATGGTGAGATTCTCGCCCCGCAGCCGCTGCGCGAGGCGCTGCTGTGCCGGGGCCACGTTGCTGGGAGGGAGGAGGTCCCACAGCTTGCGCCCGACGAACTCCTGGCGCGTCCATCCCGTGGCCTCTTCGAAGGCGCGGTTGACGCTGGTGACGGTACCGTCGGGGGAGACGCTGACGATGATCTCGACGACGCCTTCGATGATGCCGCGGTAGCGCTCCTCGGAATGGCGGAGTGCCGCCTCGGCCGCCTTCTGTTCGGTGAGGTCGAAGGAGACGCCGACGATCCCCGCCAGCGAGCCGTCGGCGTTGAGAATCGGCGAGTCGATGACCATGGCCGGGAAGGTCGTGCCGTCGCGGCGCTGGACCGTGAACTCGCCCGACCAGCTCTCCCCCCGGCTCAGGCGCTCCAGGATGGCCGCGCCCTGTGCCTGCGTCATCCTCGGGGTGACGACGTCGAGGATGTGCCGTCCCACCGCCTCGGCCTCGGTCCAGCCGTACAGGTCGCGCGCGAAGCGGCTCCAGTAGGTGACGCGCCCCTGGACGTCCGTGGCGATGACGGCCTGCTCGACGGCGTCCAGCAGCACCCCCTGCCACCGTACCTTCTCCTCGGCCTCTTTCCGGGCGGTGATCTCCTCGACCATCCCCAGCGCGTATTCGAACTCGCCCGCGGCGTTGCGTACGGCCGTGGCCACCAGGTGCACCCAGATCACGACACCGTCCTTGCGGACGTAGCGCTTCTCGGCGCGAAAGAGATTGCTCCCGCCGGCGTATATGTCGCCCCAGCCGCCGCTGGAGACGTCCTGGTCGTCGGGATGGGTAATGTCCATGAACGTCATGCGCTCGAGCTCTTCGCGCGTGTAGCCGAGCATGTCGCAGAAGCGGTCGTTGACCATGACGAAGCGCCCGCTGGCGGAGGTGTGGACGATGCCGATCGGTGCATGCTCGAAGGTCTGCTGGAAACGGCGCTGCACGGCCGCGAGGTCCTGCTGCGCGCGGCTGCGGTCGCGGCGGTCGGCGTAGTCGCGCAGGGCGCGCTCGACGGAGTAGCCGAGGCGGGCCATCCGGTCCTTGAGGACATAGTCGTCGGCGCCGCGGCGCATCATCTCCACCGCCAGCTCGTCACCGAGGGTGGCGGTGACGAGGATGAACGGGACGTCGTATCCGCCGGAGCGCACCATCTCCAGCGCCTCGCCGCCCGAGAAGCTCGGGAGACGGTAGTCGGCCAGGATGACGTCCCAGGGGCCGGCGTCGAGGGCATCCCGCAGCTCGCCGGCGGTGCTGACCCAGGCGATCTCGGGAGCGAAGCCGTAGCGCTCCAGCTCGGCCCTGAACAGGAGCAGATCGTTCTCGTCGTCCTCGATGACGATGGCGCGCAGCGATCTCATGCCCGCACCCCCGGTCCGAGATTGAGGACCATCCAGTAGATGCCGAGCTGGCGGACGGCGTTCACGAAGTCGCCGTAGTCGACCGGCTTGCGCACGTAACTGTTCGCGCCGAGGCGGTAGCTCTCGACCACGTCGCGCTCCTCGTCCGAGGAGGTGAGCACGACCACGGGAAGCAGACGCGTCGTCTCAGCATCGCGGATCTGCCGCAGCACCTCGATGCCGCTGACGCGCGGGAGCTTGAGGTCGAGCAGCACCAGCGCGATGTTCAGCGGCTCCGTGGTGCCGTCGCCGAAGAGGAGCTGCAGCGCCTGGTCGCCGCTGCTGGCCACCACCAGCTCGTTGGCCAGGCGGTTCTCCTCGAAGGCGAGGCGGGTCAGCTCGACGTCGTCGGGATTGTCTTCAACGATGAGGATCTTCGGGTTCATAGTGGATTCCCAAGGGTGAAATGAAACGTGGCCCCCTCGCCCACGGCCGCTTCGGCCCAGATGCGGCCGCCGTGCTTGTGGACGATGCGCTGGACCGTGGCCAGCCCGATTCCGGTGCCTTCGAATTCATCGGCCGTGTGCAGACGCTGGAAGAGGCCGAAAAGCTGGTCGGCGTATTTCATGTCGAAGCCGGCGCCGTTGTCGCGGATGAACAAACCGTCGTCATCGCGGCCGAGCTCGATGACGCTGTGCTCGCGTCTGGAGGTGAACTTCCAGGCATTACCGAGCAGGTTGTCGAGCAGCACGCGCAGCAGCGTGCGGTCGCCGCGGACGACGAGCCCCGGCTCGATTTTCCAGGTCACGCGCCGCGCGGGCTCGCTCTGCTGCAGCTCGGCGGCGACCGCTTCGGCGCCGGCCGAGAGATTGACGGTCGCCGGTGAGAGGACGGCCCGCGAGGTGCGCGCGAGCCTGAGCAGGTCGTCGAGCAGGTGCGACATCCGCTGCGTGGCGGCGCGGATGCGCTGCAGGTAATCGCGGCCGCGGTCGTCGAGCATGGCCGCATAGCCGGAGAGGAGCACGCGGCTGAAGCCGTCGATGCTCCGCAACGGCGCGCGCAGATCGTGCGAGACGGAGTAGCTGAAGGCGTCGAGCTCGCGGTTGGCGTTGGCGAGTCCCAGGGCCAGCTCCTCGACGCGCTGCCGCTCGGCCTCGAGAGCGGCTGCGGTGGTGAGCTGATCGCGGCTGACGGCGGCGAGCGCCTCCTCCTGTTCGGTCAGCTTCTCGGCCACGCCGAAGAGCTCGCGGCTGCGCTCCTCGAGCACTTCCCGAGCACGCGTGAGCGTCTGCTCGGCCGCCCGCGCCGCGGTGACGTCGACGACCATCGCGGTGCAGCCGGAGACGTGGCGGCGGATCACCTCGACCACCACCGTGGCCACCAGGCCGTCGGGGCGGAAGAGATCGGTCTGGAACGGAGCGCCCGGTTGCGCGTCGGAGAGGGCCGGCCACTGCACCAGTCCGCCGTCGAGCTCTTCACGCGAGCGCCCGGCGATCTCCAGAAAGAAGTCGTTGGCGGCGACGACCGTGCCGTTCACCGCCGTCACCGCACCAATGATGCGGGAGTGGACGAGGTACTCGGGCAGAATCCTGCCAGATTCACGAATGCCGTGGCCGGCGGCGTCGCTGCCGGTGGTGATGATTTGCATTGGACCGACCGCCAGTATAACCGGAGCGGTCCTTATTTCGGCAAGGACGGGCAGTCGCCTGTCCGTCACTGCGCTCTCAGTTCGCGAGCAGTTTCCGCATCTTCGCTTTCGCGCGGATGTAGAGCGGACCCACCGATCCGACCGGAATCCCGAGGCGCGCGCTGACTTCCTCATACGAACGGTTCTCCAGTCCGATCAGGAAGCAGAGCTGGCGCGAGCGCTCGTCGGCGGCGGCCAGCGCGGTGTGCACCGCGATCGCGGCGTCGGCGGCCCGTGCCCGGGCATCGGCGATGTCTTCGAGGATCGCCGCCTCGGTGGGGATCATGCGGTGGCGATCGTCCAGGCGTTGCCGGCAGAGGTTGGCCACGGTGCCGCTCAGCCAGGCGCGTGGCTGGCGGATGCAGTCGCGTTTCTCGAGAAAGAGACACCAGGCCTGCTGCACGACGTCCTCGGCATCGTGCGCCGCGAGGCCGAAGCGGCGCATGGGAAAGCTGAAGAGGACGGCGCGCATCTGCTCGTGCAACTCGTCCAGGTCGAGCTCCTCCCCGGCCGGATCGTCGTCGCCGAGGAGCTCGCGGACCACGCGCAGCAGCTCGTCGAACTCGAACGGCTTATAGAGGATCTGCCGCGCCCCGAGGGAGCGCAGCCGCTGCTCCAGCGCCGGCGTGGCGTAGCCGGTCATCGTGGCGATCTTCGAGCGCGGGCTGAGTCTGCGGATCGACTCCAGCAGCATCAGTCCTTCTTCTTCATTGCGCAGGCGGACGTCCGCGATGATCACGGGGAAGTGCTCGGCGAGCATCATCCGCTCCGCGTCCGCGCGGTCGCCCGCGGTGGCGGCGGTGATGTTCTCCGTTTCGAACAGCTCGCTCAATGCCTCCGCGAGCGGAGTTTCGTCGTCGACGATGAGGATTCGTTCCATGGGACCCTCTCTGCTGATTGTGGTGGGATGACCCGCGCCGGACTTCTTCAATCGATCTGCCAGAGGGGTTCCGTCTTTGGATTCAGGAAGATGGCTGCAGGGACTGGTTGAAGGGGGTGTTCAGATTTCGGACGGGCGTCCGCATTCGGCACATCGTGCACATTTTTTTTGCGCACCTGTATTTTTTCCGGACTCCTGGCGACTCCTGAGACGAACCCCCGGCCAGAGCCGGACCAAACCGAAAAACGAAGGAGCCCACAAATGAAGAAAGCCGCAGTCGTCGCCGCCCTGACCCTGTCTGTAGCCATTCTCTCCGCTGATGCCCACGCCGCTCAGGCGACCTCCAATGCCTCTGCTGAGGTGATGACGCCGATCTCCATTTCCAATACCGCCGCCCTTCGTTTCGGCAAGTTCTCGGCGCTGACCGGGGGGACGGTGGTGCTGACCGCCGCCGGCGGGCGCAGTGCCACGGGAGCGGTCGTGCTCTCCAGCACCGACACCGGCGGTGCCGCGTCGTTCAGCGTCACCGGCGATGCGAACGCCACCTATGCCATCACGCTCCCCAACAGCGCCACGCTCACGCACGGCACCGACAACACGAAGACGATGTCGGTGGGCACCTTCACGAGCAACCCGTCCGGCACCGGCACCCTCAGCGCCGGCGGCGCGCAGACGCTCACCGTCGGGGCCACGCTCACGGTCGGCAACGCCCAGACCACGGGCAGCTACAGCGGCACCTTCGACGTCTCCGTTGAATACAACTGAAGGCCCCGCCTGCCGGTTCCTTCCGTCCGGACGGCCTCCCTCATGTGGGTTGGGGGAGGCCGTCCCCCTTGGATTCGAAGGTTCGAACCAGTCCCCTCTCCCCACTGCGGTGGGGAGAGGGCCAGGGTGAGAGGCTCCCTTTCCCGAGCGCCACAACCCCTCACCCTGACCCTCTCCCCACTGCGGTGGGGAGAGGGGACTCACTACTTGCCCGAGGACGACAACGATGCTGAAGCAGATCGGAATCCTGTTGTTGCTGGCCTCGCACGCGATGGCGGGCGAGCTGATGGTGCACCCGACGCGCGTGGTCTTCGATGGCAACACCCGCACCGCGCAGATCGACGTGATCAACTCCGGCGCCGAGACGATGACCTATCGCATCTCGGTGATCCGCCGGCGCATGACTGAGACCGGCGAGTTCGTGACGGTGGAGCGCGCCGAGGATGGCGAGCGCTTTGCCGACGAGATGATCCGCTACTCGCCGCGGCAGGTGGTGGTGCCGCCCGGCGGCTCGCAGGCGGTGCGGCTGCAGCTCCGCAAGCCCGCCGCTCTCGAAGAGGGTGAGTATCGGTCGCACCTGCTCTTCCAGGCGCTGCCGCCGGCGGATCGCGCGGCCAGCGCCGCGCCGTCGCCCTCCGGCGACGATCTCCGGATCGAGCTGACGGCGGTCTACAGCGTCTCCATCCCGCTCATCGTGCGTCACGGCGCGACGGCGGCCGAGGTGACCATCCGCGACGTCGCGGTGCGCGACGGCGCCGTCACGTTCGCGCTCGACCGGAAAGGCACGCGCTCGGTCTACGGCGATCTGATCGTCTCGCTGCACGGGGCCCGCGGCCCGGAGCGCGTGCTCGCCCGCGCGAACGGCGTGGCGGTCTATACGCCGAACGGCTCGCGCCGCGTGCGCATCCCGCTTCCGCCCGATCATTCCACGCTGGCCGCCGGCGAGCTGCGCGTCGCATTCGCCGAGCGCGCGGAGCAGCAGGGACGCGTCCAGGCCGAGTCGCGCATCGCCCGCCGCTGAGCCATGCGCTTCCTCCTCCTCTCGCTGTTCGCCGCCGCGCGCGCCTTCGCGGCCGAGCCGGAGGAGGAGATCCGCATCCTCGAATACGTCCTCGACGACGTCGTGCTCTCCGACGCCGTGGCCGGCTACGCCGGTCCGGGCGACGGCACGCTCCTGCCGCTCGCGGCGTCCGCGGAGCTGCTTGGCGTGGCCATCACCACCGACCCGGAGCGCGGCACCGCGCGGGGCTTCGTGCTGAACGAGAAGGCCACCTTCGCGCTCGACGTCGCGCGGGGGAGCGTCACCGTGGCCGGGAAGCCGCGGCGCTTCGACCGCGAGCTGGTGCGGCTCTTCGCCGACGACATCTACGTCGACTCCGCTCTCCTCGGCGAATGGCTGCCCGTGACGTTCGACGTCGAGCTGTTCGCCTTACGGGTGCGCATCCGCCCCCGCGAGCCGCTGCCGCTGCAGACGCGGCTCGAGCGCGAGCGCCGCATCCGCCACTGGCGCCTCCGCCTGGCGCCGGCCGATCCCGGCTACGCTCCGCTTCCCACCCGTTACCAGCTCTTCGACGCTCCCTCCATCGACCAGAGCGTGCGCCTCTCGCTCGCCGAAGAGCGCGTGCACGGCAGCTACGCCACCTATGCCACGGGCGACCTCCTCTACATGGAATCGGAGGCGTATGCCGCCGGCACCGACGCCGATCCGTTCGACGACTGGCGGCTCACGCTGCGGCGCCGCGATCCTTCCGGCGCCATCGGCGGGGCGCTGCACGCCACCGAGCTCGCGGTCGGGCACATCCTCCAGCCTTCGAGCGCGCTGCTCTCGACCACCACCGACGCCGCGCCCGGCGTGCTGCTCACGAACCTGCCGCTCTATCGCGCGTCGGAGTTCGACCGCCACTCGTTCCGCGGCAACCTTCCGCCGGGATGGGACGTCGAGCTCTATCACAACGGCTCGCTCGTCGATTACCGCCAGCAGCAGGCCGGCGGGCAGTACGCGTTCGACGACGTGCCGATGCTGTTCGGGATGAACTTCTTCCGTCTCGTCTTCTACGGCCCGCAGGGGCAGCGGCGGGAGGAGGAGCACCGCTTCCTCCTCGGCGAGTCGCTGACCAAGCGCGGCCGGCTGGAGTACCGTTTCGCCGCGAGCGCCGAGAGCCGCGACGAGCGCCGCGGCTCGCTTTTCCTCAGCTATGGCCTGAGCCGGAACCTCACCGCGACGGCGGAGCTCGCGTCGCTGCCGACGCCGCGCGGGGAGCGCCGCTTCGCCAAGGGGGGCGCGCGGATGTTCTGGAGCGCCCTCTTCGCCTACGCCGACTACGCGGTGGACGACCTCGGCGGCAGCGCGTACGAGGCGGGACTGCAGACGCGCATCGCCGGCGTGAACCTGCTCGCCAGCCGCACCGGCGTGCGCGACGGCTACGTGAGCGAGGCGCTGCACGCCGTCGGCGACCCGATCGTGACGCGCGATCGCGTGCGGCTCGACACGGCCGTCCCGGCCTGGCTCCTCCCGCGCCTCCCGGTCAGCGCGGAGCTGGAGCGCCAGGAGCTGGCCTCGGGGCACGTGCGCACGGTGGCACAGGCGCGCGTCTCCGCCAGCTACAAAGGGCTGTCGATCTCCAACCGGCTGATCCGCACCAGCACGACCGGCCAGCCGTCGCGCACCGAGGCAGGGCTGCAGTTCAGCCGTCACCTCCGGCGCACCGGCGTGCGCGGCGAGGTGCTGTACGCGACGTCGCCCGCGCGCTTCAGCAGCGCGAACCTCACCGTCGAGCGCTCCGTCGCCGCCGGCTATCGTCTCTACGCCAGCGTGGCCCGCTCGTTCCTCGACGGGCGCCATCTCTTCACCGTCGGCGTCGACAAGTCCAGCGGTGCCTTCGCGGCGGGAGTGGAGACGCGGTTCACTCCCTCGGGCGACTCGCTGGCGAACGTGAATCTCTCCGCCGGCATCGGCCGCGATCCGCACCTCGGCACGTGGATGGCCAGCGCGCGCAGCCGCGCCGGGTCGGGCGCGCTCTCCGCGCGCGTTTTCCTCGACCGCAACCGCAACGACCTCTTCGACGCCGGCGACCAGCCGCTGGAGGGGGTGGCGTTCACGGTCAACAGTGTGGAGCGCGCCGAGCGCACGGGCCGCGACGGCGTGGTGCACCTGGCCGGGCTCTCGCCGCACGCCCCCTCCGACGTGGCCATCGCCGCCCACACGCTCGAGGACCCGCAGTGGGACGCCACGCGCCCCGGCGTGCGCGTGATGCCGCGCCCCGGCAAGGCCGCCAGCGTGGAGTTGGCCGTCGTGGCCACGAGCGAGATCGAGGGAACGGTCACGCGCTATCGCGGCGCGCGCGCCGAGGGCGCCGCGGCGGTGGCGATCGAGCTCGTGAGCGCGTCGGGGAAAGTGGTGCAGCAGACGAAGAGCTCGTACGACGGCTACTACGTGGTCAGCAAGGTACGTCCCGGACGCTACACGCTGCGCATCGACGGCGCGCCGCCGCGCGAGCTGACCGTCTCTCCCGACGCGCCGCTCGTGACCGGCATCGACTTCCGCCTCGGTATGCCGGCGGCCGCCGTGCTGGCCGCGGAACCCGTTCCCGAGGCGGCGATGCCCGGCTATGTCGTGCAGCTCGGCGCCTTCACCGTCCGGTCGAACGCCGAGGGGCTGCTGCGCCGCGTCGGCGCAAACCGGGCCCGCATCGACCTCCGCGGACGGCTGTACTTCGTGGAGGCGGGGCCGTACGCGAGCGCGGGCGCCGCTGCCGCGGCGCGCACGGCGCTGGCGCGGGAAGGCTTCGCCGGAATCGTGCGCCCCGCGCGATGAAAGTGGACCGCCGGCGTCCCCGCCGGCTGTCTGCGCAGGCGTCCCACCTGCGCCCCCGGGTGGCGGCGGGACGCCGCCACGGACAGCCGGCGAGGACGCCGGCGGTCCACAACACGCAAAAACGGCCACCCTTGCGGGTGGCCTACGGAACGCTTACCAGATCTTCACGCGCTCTTCCGGCTTCACGTAATTCGCGTCGCCTTCCTTCACGCCGAACGCCTCGTACCACTCGTCGACGTTGCGGAGCGGCGCGAACGCGCGGACCGGGCCGGGCGAATGCGAGTCGGTCATCAGGAGCTGGCGAAGCGCGTCGTCGCGCACCATGGTGCGCCACACCTGCGCCCAGCCGAGGAACACGCGCTGGTCGCCGGTGAAGCCGTCCAGCACCGGCGCCGGCTTGCCGCCGAGCGACAGCCGGTAGGCGTCCAGGCCCATCAGGATGCCGCCGAGATCGGCGATGTTCTCGCCCATGGTCATCTTCGCGGTGATGTGCAGGCCGGGCAGGTTCGGGAACGTGAACGCCTCGTACTGCGAGCCGAGGCGCGTGGCCTGGGCCTCGAACTGCGTCGCGTCGGCGGCGGCCCACCAGTCGCGCAGCACGCCGTCGCCGTCGGACTTGCGTCCCTGGTCGTCGAAGCCGTGCGTGATCTCGTGACCGATCACCCCGCCGATGGCGCCGTAGTTCACGGCCGGATCGGCCTTCGGATCGAAGAACGGCGGCTGCAGGATCGCGGCCGGGAAGACGATCTCGTTCTTCGTCGAGGCGTAGTAGGCATTGACCGTCTGCGGCGTCATGCCCCACTCCTCGTCGTCGACCGGCTTGTTCAGGCGGGCCACGCGGTCGGCCCACTGGAACCGAGCGGCGCGCTCGGCGTTGCCGACCAGGTCACCTTCCTTGACCTGCAGCGCGGAGTAGTCGCGCCACTTGGCCGGATAGCCGATCTTCACGCCGAACTTCGACAGCTTCTCCAGCGCCTTGGCCTTCGTCTCCGGACCCATCCAGGTCAGCTTCTCGATACGCCCCTTCATGGCCACGCGGAGGTCGGCGACGAGCTTCTCCATCTTGGCCTTCGAGTCGGGCGGGAAGTACTCGGCCACATACGCGCGGCCGACCGCTTCGCCCATCGTCCCCTCGGCCACGCCCACGCCGCGCTTCCAGCGCGGGCGCTGCTCGAGCTGCCCGTTGAGGAACTTCGAGCGGAACTCCCACTGCGTGTCGGAGAAACGCTTCGAGAGCAGCGGCGCCGCGTCGTCGGCGACGTTGAACGCCTGCCACGCCTTCAGCGTGTCCACCGGCGTGGCGGCGAAGATCGCGGCGATCTTCGGCAGGGCGGTGTTCTGGCGCATCACCGCGCGGTCGGCCTTCTCCAGCCCCGCTTCCTTGAAGTAGACCGCCCACGGGAAGCCCGGCGCGCTCTTCTCCAGATCGGCGACGGCGGTCGGGTTGTACGTGGTGTCGCGGTTGCGGCTCTCCGCGCGCGACCAGTGCGCCTCGGCCAGCTTCGTCTCCATGGCCACGATGGCCGCGGCGTTCTGCTCCGGCTCCGGCCACTCGACCAGGCGAAGCATGTCGGCGACGTACTTCTGGTAACGCTCCTTCTGCGGCTTGAAGTTGTCGCGCAGGTAGAACTCGCGGTCGGGGAGGCCGACGCCCGACTGCGACACATAGAGCGCGTGGCGCTCCGGGCTCTTCGCATCATCGGAGATGCCGATGCCGAAGAACGAGCGGCCGAAGCCGGAGGTGGAGCGGCCCATCAGGCGCGCGACATCCTCGTGCTTCTCGGCCTTCCTGATCGACTCGAGGTACGGCTGCAGCGGCTTGGCGTCGAGCTTCTCGACCGCGGCCTCGTCCATGAAGGTGCGGTAGAGCGCGGCCACCTTGGCCTCGTCCGAGCCGGGCTTCAGGTTCTTGTCGGCGGCCCACTTTTCGACGATCGCACGCACGCGGACCTCGGAGAGGTCGCGCAGCATGTCGAAGGCGCCGTAGCGGGTCTTGTCCGCCGGGATGACGGTGGTGGCGGCCCACTTGCCGCTGGCGTACTTGAAGAAGTCGTCGCCCGGCTTGACGGAGCGATCCATTCCTTCGAGATCGACGCCCCATGTGCCGTAGCGTTTGGCTTCCGTTGACGGCGCGGCGCTCTTTTTCTCTTGAGCGGGCGCGACCGTCGTGAACAGCGAGAGCACTGCGAGCAGTGCGAAAAGCCTCAATTTCATTCGGATTTCCTCTCCTGGTTGGCTGAGCTTTCGCAACACGCGCGACCCGGTGAAAATTCGATTGCGCGCACTCACGCTCCTGCTCGTTTTCTCCATCGGCTGCGGCGGCGAGAACACGCCGTCGCGCGTCGACGTCCCCGGCGCGGAGAAGGACGCCAGGACGAAGACCCTCGAGGCGGGCGCGGCGATGCTGCAGGACAAGACGCCGATCTCGACCATCAACATCTATCTCGACGGCTTCCACTTCTACAGCGGCAACCTGGCCGGGCAGATGGAGGCGCATCACTACTGCACGAAGGTGAACGAAGAGCTGACGCAGTGCGTGATCTACGACGGCAACGCCGCCGACGCACGCCTGATGGGGGTGGAGTACGTCGTCAGCGCGAAGCTCTTCGCCGGCTTCACCCCCGAGGAGAAGAAGCTGTGGCACAGCCATCGGTACGAGGTGAAGTCGGGCGCGCTGATCGCGCCGGGCATCCCCGACGTGGCCGAGCACGAACTGATGGAGAAGCTCGTCTCGACGTACGGCAAGACGTGGCACACGTGGCACACCGACCAGCATCACTCCCTGCCGCTCGGCACGCCGCACCTCATGGCCGGCTTCACCGCGGATGGCCAGCTGCGCCCCGAACTGCTCTCCGCCCGCGACGCCCGCTTCGGCATCTCGACCGCCGACAAGCGCGCCAAACGTTCAGACATCCCCGACACACCGGTCGACCCAATGGCCGATCAGGGCGACTGAACAGTGGACCGCCGGCGTCCCCGCCGGCTGTCTGTGGCGGCGTCCCGCCGCCACTCTGCAGGCGAGACGCCTGCAGAGACAGCCGGCGGGACGCCGGCGGTCCACCTAGCCTCCATTTCCGGTCCACCGGTTGCACTACATGCAACCGTTGTAGAGGAGGTTTTCTTAATGCGAGCAATGACCTACAGAGGGCCCTTCCGCGTGCGCGTGGAAGACAAGCCGGACCCTGAAATCCTGCATCCCAACGACGCGATCATCCGTGTCACGCGTGCCGCGATCTGCGGCTCCGACATCCATCTCTATCACGGGCTCATGCCCGACCTGCGCATCGGCCACACCTTCGGACACGAGTTCATCGGCATCGTCGAAGAGGTCGGTCCCAACGTCGACAATCTCAAGACCGGCGACAAGGTGCTGGTGCCGTTCAACATCTGTTGCGGCACGTGCTACTTCTGCTCGCGCGGGCTCTACGGTAACTGCCACAACACCAACCCCAACGCCACCGCTGCCGGCGCCATCTACGGCTACTCGCACACCTGCGGCGGCTACGACGGCGGGCAGGCGGAGTACGTGCGCGTGCCGTTCGCGAACTTCGGTCCGGAGAAGATCCCCGAGGGGATCTCGGACGACGATGCGCTGCTGCTGACCGATGCCTGTCCCACCGGATACCACGCCGCGCAGATGGCGGACATCAACGAGGGCGACACGGTGCTGATCTTCGGCGCCGGCCCGGTCGGTATCTTCGCCGCGCGCTCGGCGTGGCTGATGGGCGCCGGCCGCGTCATCGTCACCGACCATCTCGACTACCGCCTCGACTTCGTCAGCCGCTACGGGCCGGCCGAGGTCATCAACTTCACGCACCTCAAGGATCCGATCGTCTACTTCAAGAAGATCACCGACTTCCTCGGCCCCGACTCGGCCATCGACGCGGTCGGCTGCGACGCCTCGGGGAGCATTTACCAGTCGCTGCTGGGCTTCAAGCTCAAGGCGCAGGCCGGCAACGCCGTGGCCATGCACTGGGCCATCAACTCCGTCCGCAAGGGCGGCACGGTCGTGGCCATCGGCGCGTACGGTCCCCCGATGAACCTCTTCCCGCTGGGAAGCCTGTTCAACAAGGGGCTGACGCTGCGCGGCAACCAGTGTCCGGTCAAGCGCCAGTTGCCGCGGCTCTACGAGCACGTGCGCAACGGCCTGATCAAGCCGAGCGAGATCATCACGCACCGCTTCCCGCTGGAGGACATCGCGGAGGGATACCGCGTCTTCACGAGCAAGCTCGATAACTGCATCAAGCCGGTCATCATCCCTGACCGCGCGGCGGCGTAAGGAGGAGGAACGACATGGCAGCTCACGATTACGATTCCGAACGCTGGACGTCGAAAGCGCCGCCGATGCGCGACACGTCCCTCGATCCGCATCACATCACCGGACCGATCCCCACCGATTACCGCCAGGTGAAAGGATGGGGCGTCGACCTGACCAACCGTCCCATGTACCCGATGGAGCTTCCCTCGAACGTGATGACGGCGCGCGGCGAGGTGCGCGACTGGCAGGTGCCGCAGGAGAAGATCCACAACTCCATCGAGCACCCGAACCTCACGCCGGTCTTCGGCACCTCGTGCCCGCCGACAGGCCTCAGCGGCCGCATGCGCGACTATGCGTACAAGTACAGCGAGGGGACGAACCGTCACTGGATGACGCTCGTCTTCGCCGACCGCGTGAACATGCTCGAGTCGCTCTTCACCGGCATCCTCTCCGGCAAGCCGGACAACTGGCCGGCCGAGAAAGCCTGGGGCACGCGCCTGCGCGCGGTCGACCCCGCGCGGCGCGTCCGCTTCATGGCCGCCGGCGCGGCGGTCGTCGGAGCGGTGGCGCTGGGGATCGTGCTGACGAAGGCGCTTTCCGAGGACGACTGACGCCGCGGTCGCACGCGTGCAGCCGGCGGCTGCACGCGTGCAACCTTGGGAAACATGTGTGTAACTTTGGGAAATACGCATGCGGCCGCCGGGACACACGCGTGCAACCTCGGGAAACACACGTGCGGCCTTGGAAAACACGCGTGCGGCCGCCGGGACACACGCGTGCGGCCGCCGGGACACACGCGTGCAACCTCGGGACACACGCGTGCAGCCATCGGAAACACGCGTGCAGCCACCGGGACACATGCGCGTAACCGCTTGCCGTGCTGCTCGCGCGATTAGAATCTCCGGCCATGCCGGAAACGAAACACGTCGATCCTCAGAGTGGCGACGTCCTGATCCTCGTCGGGACGATGAAGGGCGCATTCATCTTCCGTTCGGACGACCAGCGCCAACAGTGGGAGATGGGCGGCCCGTATTTTCCCGGGAGCGCGGTCTACGCGCTCGCGTACGACGGCCGCGCGGGGCGCAACCGGCTGTGGGCCGGGCCGCAGAGCATGCATTGGGGACCGCTGCTCCGCGCCAGCGACGACTTCGGTCGGGAGTGGACGAACCCCGAGTCGTCGCCGGTGAAGTTTCCGGAGAGCGCGGGCGCGGCGGTGGCCAACATCTGGCAGATCGTCCCCGGACGCGACGCCGAGGCCGATACGCTGTACTGCGGCGTCGAGCCGGCGGCGCTCTTCGTCTCGCGCGACGCGGGGGAGACGTGGTCGCTCAGCGAGGGGTTGTGGAACCACCCGCAGCGCGAGCGCTGGGTGCCGGGCGGCGGCGGGCTCTGTCTGCACACCATCCTGCTCGACCCCGAGCAGCCGAACCGCATCCGCGTCGCCGTGTCGACCGCCGGCATGTACGTGACGGAAGACGGCGGCACGACCTGGCGCCCGTCGAACCAGGGCGTGCGCGCCGACTTTCTCCCCGAAAAGTATCCGGAGTTCGGCCAGTGCGTGCACAAGGTCGTGCAGTCGCGGCGGAAGCCGGAGCGCATGTTTCTGCAGAACCATTGGGGGCTCTATCGCAGCGACGACCGCGGCGAGAGCTGGACCGACATTGCCAACGGCGTCCCGTCCGACTTCGGCTTTCCGATCGGCATCCATCCGAAGGACCCCGACTGCGCCTGGATCGTGCCGCTCGAGGCGGACGTGTTCCGCTGCACGCCGGAGGGGAAGCTGCGCGTCTACCGCACGCGCGACGCGGGCGCGTCGTGGCAGCCGATGACGGACGGGCTGCCGCAGGAGGACGCGTACGAGACGGTGCTCCGCGACGCGATGAGCGTCGACCCGCATGCCGGCGTCTACTTCGGCACGCGCAGCGGCAAAGTGTTCGCGTCGATCGATGAAGGGGAGAGCTGGACGTCGCTCGCCGACGGGCTCCCGCCGGTGGTGGCGGTGAAGACGGCCGTGGTGTCGTGATGCCGCTGACGTTCGTGATCTCGGGACCACTGCGCGAGCTGGCCGGCAACCGCGGCGAGGTGCAGGTGGAGGGGCGCGCGGAGAAGCTCTCCGACGCCCTGACGCTGCTCTGGGGCGCCTATCCCGCCTTCCGCGACCGCGTCGTGACCGAGCGCAACGAGCTCCGCCCGCACCTGAATATCTTCGTGGACGGGGAGAGCATCCGCTGGTCGGGGTGGTTCGACACGGCCGTGCGCGACGGCGCGGAGATCGTGATCCTGCCGGCGCTGAGCGGGGGGTGAGGATGTTGTCGGTTGTCAGTTGTCGGTTGTCTGTGAGCTCAGGCGAGGAATCACAGACAACCGATAACTGACAACCGACAACCAACTCACTTCTTCTTCGGCCCGCTCTTCGTCGCCGACTTGCCGGTCTGTGGGCTCTGGCTCCCGGCCCGTGCGGGCGTGGTCGCGCTGCCGCTTCGTTTGCCTTCCTTGCCGCGATTGTTCGTCGATGCCATGGTGAATGTTCTTCTCCTCCCACGACGATCTGCAGAGTTCAGGCCGTCCTCTCCCGCCAACCGCCAACCGTCAACCGCCAACATTGAAAAAGTTCCACCCTTCGGCCACAATCATCGCCACTCGACAAATCGGCACTGAAGGAGTCCTCGCGTGAAGCAATTCGTCACCGGAATCCTGGTTCTCGTCCTCGCCGCGCCGTTGTACGCGCAGACGCCCGATCCCCCGCAACCGCCGCAGGACCCGCCTTCCGCGGATCAGCCCACACCACCCAAGGTCGAAGAAGAGATGGTCGTCACCGCGCGCAAGCGCGAGGAGAACGTCCAGGACGTGCCCATGTCCGTGGCCGCGCCGACCGAGCAGGAGCTGCGCGACCTCGGCGCCGAGACCATCGAAGACGTCTCCGCCAACGTGGCCGGCTTCACCGTGCAGAACCTCGGCCCCGGCCAGAGCCAGGTGGCCATGCGCGGCGTCTCCGCGGGCCAGATCGTCCGCGACCAGCCGGGCGTCAAGGAGCAGGTCGGCGTCTACCTCGACGAGTCCGTGATCTCGCTCTCCCTCTTCACCCCCGACCTCGACCTCTTCGACCTCTCCCGCATCGAAGTGCTGCGCGGACCGCAGGGCACCCTCTTCGGCTCCGGCTCGCTCTCCGGCACGGTGCGCTACATCAGCAACCAGCCGCGCCTCGGCATCTCCTCCACCGTGGCCGACCTCTCGCTCAGCTCCATCGGTGACGGCGGCATCGGCGGCAGCGCCAAGGCCGCGGTGAACGTGCCCATGGGGGACACCGCCGCGTTCCGTATCGCCGCGTACTACACCCAGTACGGCGGCTTCATCGACGCCGTGCAGCCCGACCTCAGCGTCAACGACGACGTCAACGGCGGCAACCGCGCCGGCGCGCGCGCGGCCATCCTCTTCCAGCCCAGCGACCGCTTCTCCATCACGCCGCGTCTCCTCTATCAGCAGATCGAGATGGACGGCTGGAACCGCATCGACGCCTACAACATCCTCGCGAATCCCTTCACCACCTCGCGCCCGGCGGTCAACCTCGGCGAGCGCGGGCAGTTCACGCAGCTCGAGGAGGAGTTCAGCGACGAGTTCCTCCTCGGCGACCTGAACCTCTCCTACGACTTCACCGACGCGCTCACGCTGACGTCGGTGACCAGCTTCACCGACCGCGACATCCTCGTCGTCCGCGACGCCACCGCGCTCACGGCCAGCATCACCGGCGGCTCGTTCGGCGCGCCGCAGAACGTCTACACCATCGACGCGCCGCTCTTCGACGCCACCCAGGCGTCCGCCTTCACGCAGGAGCTGCGCGTCGGCGGCGAGCGCGGCCCGCTGCAGTGGGTGACCGGCGCCTTCTACAGCGACAGCACCCGCGACTACCAGCAGAACCTCCCGGTCATCGGCTTCCAGTCCGGCTGCGCGGCGCCGGGCTCCTGCGGCCCGCTCAGCGGGATCAATACCGTCGGTACGAAGCTGGCCCTGCGGGACGAGCTGTACAAGTCCGACCTGCACTACGACTACAACCAGCTGGCCCTTTTCGGCGAGGCCACCTGGACGGTCAGCGACCGCTTCGACATCACCGGCGGCCTGCGCTGGTACGACTTCTCGGAAGACCGCGAGCAGGTCTTCGACGGCATCTTCTCCGACCCGAACGACAGCGTCGGCTCGGTCTCGGCGGACGGCTTCGCGCCGCGCGTCATGGCCAGCTTCAAGCTCACCGACGCCACGCGCCTGAACGGCCAGATCTCGAAAGGCTTCCGCCTCGGCGGCATCAACGATCCGCTGAACGTCCCGCTCTGCACCGCGCAGGACCTCCTCATCTACGGCGGCCGCCCGACGTGGGAAGACGAGACGCTGTGGAACTACGAGGTCGGCGTGAAGCACACCATCGGCACGCGCGGCTCGTTCAACGCCGCGGCCTACTACGCCGACATCGAGAACCTGCAGGCCACCGTGACCGCGGGCTCCTGCTCGTCGCGCATCATCGTCAACGTGCCGAAGGCGCGCACCACCGGCGTGGAGGCAGAGTTCGAGCTGGCGCCGACGGACGCCTTCGACTTCGCGGTCTCGGGGAGCTTCAACAACTCCGAGCTGCGCTCCAGCTTCCGCTCGTCGACCGGCGACATCGTGGCCGGCATCGAGGAAGGCAACCGCCTCCCCAGCGTCCCCGAGTTCCAGATGGCCGCCGCGGCGACGTACCGCATGCCGCTCGGCGCGCACGTCGGCTATCTCACCGGCGTGTACCAGCACGTCGGCAGCCACTACACGCAGATCGGCGACCAGGCCGCCGGCTTCGGGACGGTGAACCTGAATTCGTTCGGCTCGCCGGGCATCGGCGGACCGTTCACGCAGTCGACGTTCACGTTCGATCCGGAGCTCCCGGCCTACGACCTCGTGAACCTGCGCTTCGGCCTGCTCTACGGCCAGTTCGACACGGCCCTGTTCATCAACAACCTGACCGACGAGACGGCCTTCCTCGCCCTCGACCAGGAGCGCGGCACGCGCGCCCGGGTCAGCTACCTGACGAACCAGCCGAGGACGATCGGGATCAGCACGCGAGTCACGTTCTAGCCCATCAGTCCCCTCTCCCCGCACACGGGGAGAGGGGACTGGGGGCGAATGGCGATGCTCTCGCGCCGCACGCTCATCGCGGCTATGCTCGCGAGCCCCATGCTCGCGAGCAAGCCGCCTCTCCGTGTCACCGTCATCGGCGCCGGCGCCTTCGGCGGCTGGACGGCGCTTCACCTCCGCCGCCGCGGCGCCGACGTCACCCTCCTCGATGCCTGGGGCCCCGGCAACTCGCGCGCGAGCTCCGGCGGCGAGACGCGCGTGATCCGCGCGATCTACGGCAAGGACCGCGTCTACGTCGAGATGGTCAAGCGCGCGTACGAGCTGTGGGAGCAGCTCGGCCGCTCGCTCTACGTCGAGACGGGCACGCTCTGGATGCACCGCGGCGACGACGCCTACGTGCGCGGCTCCGCGCCGATCCTCCGCGACCTCGGCTTCCCGCTCGAACAGCTTTCCCTCGCCGAGGCGAAAAAGCGCTGGCCGCAGATCGCCTTCAACGGCATTCAGTCGGTCTGGCTCGAGCGCCGCGCCGGCGCCCTCCTGGCGCGGCAGGCCTGCAGCGTCGTGCGCGACGCGTTCGTCGAGGCCGGCGGCACGTACCGCGTCGAGCAGGTGCAGCCCTCCATCGTCGAGTCGAAGCAGGCCGACGTCTATGTCTTCGCCTGCGGCCCCTGGCTCGGCAAGCTCTTTCCCGGAATCCCCATCGAGCCGACGCGGCAGGAAGTGCACTTCTTCGGCACGCCGGCCGGGCCGACGTCGTGGAAGACGCTGCCGATCTGGATCGACTTCGGCGAGCGCATCTTCTACGGCATCCCCGACACCCACGGCCGCGGCTTCAAGGTCGCCGACGACACCCGCGGCGCCGCCATCGACCCGACCACCCTCGAGCGCACGCCCTCCAACGACTCCGTGAGCCGCGCCCGCAAGCTGCTCGCCGAGCGCTTCCCCGGTCTCGCCAACGCGCCAGTCCTCGAGTCGCGCGTATGCCAGTACGAGAACAGCCCCGACGGCCACCTCATCCTCGACCGCCACCCCAACGCCCCAAACGTCTGGATCGCCGGCGGCGGCTCCGGCCACGGCTTCAAGCTCGGCCCGGCAGTAGGGGAGCTGCTGGCCGACGCCATCACCAAGGATCGCGAGATTCCGCCGCTCTTCCGCCTGGCGCGCCTGCAGGACGGCAAACGCTCCACGCAGTGGACGGGTTGAGAGGCGGGCTGAAGCCCGCCCTACGTTGAGCGCGTTTTCCGCGAGATGTGTGCTCGACGTAGGACGGGCTTCAGCCCGTCCCTGTTAAAATGCCGCCCACTCCCCATGAAACCCAAACGCTCGACGTGGATCGTCGCCGGAGTCGTCCTCTTTCTCGCCGTCATCCTGGGCTTCATTGCGCTGACGGTCATCGGCGTCGAGATCGGCCTGAGCGGTTTCGTGACCGGCTTCCTCATGGCCGCGTTGCCGGTGCCGTTCTACGTCGCCTTCGCCCTCTGGATCGACCGCTTCGAGCCGGAGCCGTCGTGGCTCCTCGGCCTGGCCTTCATCTGGGGCGCGGCCATCGCCGTCTTCTTCTCGCTGCTCTTCAATGTCGTCAACGAGGGGATCTTCACCGCCCTCGCCGGCGCGGCCACGGCCTCGACCCTCACCGCCGTCATCTCCGCGCCGCTGGTCGAGGAGCTGACCAAGGGGGCGGCGCTGCTGCTGCTCTTTCTCTGGAAGAAGGACGAGTTCGACAACGTCACCGACGGCATCGTCTACGCGACCATGGTCGGCCTCGGCTTCGCCATGACCGAGAACGTGCAGTACTACGGCCGCGCCGTGGTGCAGGGCGACGGCGGCGCGGCGGCGGTCTTCTTCCTGCGCGGCGTCATGGGCCCGTTCGCGCACCCGCTCTTCACCAGCATGACCGGCATCGGCCTCGGCATGTCGCGCGAGAGCGACAAGCGCCCGGTGAAGTGGCTCGCGCCGATCGGCGGCATCATCCTGGCCATGGGGCTGCACGCGCTCTGGAACCTTTCCGCGAGCTTCGGCCTGGCCTTCTTCGCCACCTACTTTTTCATCATGATCCCGGCCTTCTTCGCCGTGGTCACGGTGGCCATCTTCTCGCTGCGCCGCGAGGCGAACATCATCCGCGCCCACCTCAGCACCGTCGTGGCCGAGGGAGTGTTGAGCCGCGAGGACGTGATCGTGGTGACCTCCGTGCCGCGGCGCATCGCCGCCTCATCGGCCGCGCTGTTCGACGGCGGCCTCGGGAAGTGGATCGCGCGGCGGAAGTTCCACGCGCTGGCCACCGAGCTGGCCTTCCACTCCTGGCGCTCCAGCCGTGAGGAAGACCTCGACGCGCAGTCGGTCCGCAACGAGCTGGTCGCGGAGATCGTGGCGCTGCGCGCGCGCCTCGGCCTGGCCGCCGACTTCACGCCGCCCGAGCCGGAGCTCGTCCGCCGCCTCACCCGCGAGGTGCGCGTGCCGGGCACGGCGACGCCCGTCGACGCGGCGCTCTTCTGCACCTCCGGGCCGCTGCAGGGACAATCGTTCCTGGTCGGCTACGCCGGCGTGCAGATCGGCCGCGACGGTACGTCGTCACAGATCGTCCTGCGCGACGCGCGGGTGTCGAAGCGCCATGTCTGGATCGGCCCGAGCACGAGCGGCTTCGTGGCCGTCGACCGCGGCTCGACCAACGGCACGTGGCTGAACGGCCAGCGCATCCGCGAGACGCTGCTCCGCCCCGGCGACCGCCTGGAGATCTCCGACGGCGTGGCCACGTTCGAGCTGCAGGTGCCGACCGCATGAGCCTCCAGCCGTACTTTCTCTACGGCACTGCCTGGAAGGAAGAGGAGACCGAGCGCCTGGTGCGTCTCGCCCTCGACGCCGGCTTTCGCGGTATCGACACCGCGAACCAGCGCAAGCATTACTTCGAGGCCGGCGTCGGCGCCGCCGTTGCCGCCTCGGGGATCCCGCGCGATGAGCTCTTCCTGCAGACGAAGTTCACCTATCGCGACGGACAGGATCACCGCCTGCCGTACGACCCGAGCGCGCCGGTGGCGACGCAGGTGGAGCAGTCGTTCGCGAAATCGCTCGAGCACCTGCAGGTCTCGCACATCGATTCGTATGTGCTGCACGGCCCCTCCCGCCGCCGCGGCCTCGGCGACGCCGACCGCGAGGCGTGGCGGGCGATGGAGGCGCTGCACGCCGCCGGGAAGACGCGCTTCCTCGGCATCAGCAACGTGGCGCTGGACCAGCTCGAAGAACTGGATGCCTTCGCGAAGGTCAAGCCACGGTTCGTGCAGAACCGCTGCTACGCCGCGACCGGCTGGGACCATCATGTGCGCGCCTTCTGCCGCGCCCACGACATCGTCTACCAGGGCTTCTCGCTCTTGACCGCGAACGTGCGCGAGCTGCGCGCGCAGGCCTTCCGCGACATCGTCCTGCGCACCCGCCGCACCCCCGCCCAGGTCGTCTTCCGCTTCGCCCTGCAGGTGGGCATGCTCCCCATCACCGGCACCACGGACGCCGGCCACATGCGCGAAGACCTCGGCGCCTTCGACTTCGAGCTGTCGCAGGCGGACGTGGATACGATCGAGCGTTTAGCGTTGTAACGCCTCCAGCCACAACCTCCGCACCTCGCTCGCGCCGCGCGCGCTCGGCTCGATGATCGACTCCGGCAGGAACCAGTCCGGATGCCCGAGGAAGTGCCGGTGGATGTCCGCCAGCCGCAGCCGCTTGTCGCTCTTCACGAGAGTCCGCACAAAGTCGTTGTACTCATCCAGCCACTCCGCCTCGCGCTTCAGCTCGCGCGCGTAGCCGGGCAGGCGCTTCGTCCCGTTGGACGGATCGTAGACCGTGCCGACGATGACGGTCGCGTTCGGCCGCAGCTCCAGCACGCGCAAAACGGCAGCTTTCAGACGCCCGGCGATCTCGGGCACCGGGCTCGCCGTGGAGCCGATGACCCCGAGGAGGTCGTTGCCTCCCGCGGTGATCGTCACGAGCGTCGCCTCGTCCGAGGGCTTGATCTGCTCCACCTGGCGGAGGAGGCTCACCGTCGTCGCGCCGTCGGCGGTCAGGTCGAGACAGCGCATCCCCTGCAGGTCGCGGCCCTTGAACTCGGGCCACAGCTTGTCGTCGTTGCGGCAGAGGAGCGAGGCGGCGCCGAGCTTGTCGGTGCTGTATTTGCCGGCATAGCGGAGCTCGGCGTCGTGGGCGGGGTAGACGTCGATCGAGATCGAGTCACCGAGGGCGATGTAGAGGGCGAAAAGAGCCATGCTGTCTACCAACGTGCATGCCAGTCGTAACGTCTATAGGGACATGGAGCTGCTACGGGTCGAGCTGCCTTGCTTCACCGTCCGTGAGATCGGCTATCCCGCCGGTGGACGGATGGGGCGCCACGCGCACGACTACAGCAACGTCACCGCCGTCATCAACGGCGAGATGGAAGAACGGACCGAGGGGACGGAGCATCGCGGCCGCGCGTGCAGCGTGCTCGTCAAGCCCGCCGGCACGCTGCACGAGAACCTCTGGCTCGGACGGCGAGGCACGCGCACGGTCAGCATCGAGCTGCGGGACACCATGCTCGACTCCTGGCGCTGGCTCGAGGACGCCGAGACCGCCCGCGCCGCGCTCGCCCTCGCCGCCGCCATGCGCGGCACGTCGCGCGAGGCCGTCGAGTCGCACGCCATGGCTCTGCTCGCGCTGGCCACGAACGTCCCCGCCGAAAAGCCCGCGCCGGCCTGGCTCGGCGAGGTGAAGCGCACCCTCGAGTCGCGCTTCGACGAGCCGCTGCGCTTCGAGGAACTGGCGGCGAACGTCGGCCTGCACCCGGTCTATCTCTCCCGCGCCTTCCGCCGTCACACCGGGATGGCCATGAGCGAGTACGTCCGCGCGCTGCGCCTGCGCCACGCGCGGCATCTCCTCAGCGCCACGTCCTGGCCGCTGGCGTCGATCTCCGCCGAGAGCGGCTTCGCCGACGCGAGCCATCTCTGCCGCGTGTTCGCGGATGCGCACGGGGTTACTGCAAAAGCATTCCGCCTCCTCGTGTCATCCTGAGCCGCGCAGACGGCGAAGGATCCCCTGCTGAAACCCCAGTGCTCGCTTCGTAGGCGGGGGATCCTTCGCCCTCTACGGGGCTCAGGATGACAGGAAGTTCGCAAGGTTAAGCGCGTTCCATCCTTCCTTCGCGCACGCACCTACATTCACATCATGAAACGCACACTCTCGCTCGCACTGCTCTTCGCCATTTCCTGCGCAACATCGAAACCCGACGGCGACGCGGAGCGGATCGACCGCTTCGTCCGCCACGCCATGACGAAGTTCCCCGAGGTGCCGTCCCTCGGCGTGGCCGTCGTGAAGGACGGCCGGACCCTCCTCACGCGCGGTTACGGCCTGCGCGACGTCGCGGGGAAAGTCCCGGCCGACGCCGACACGGTCTACTACATCGCCTCGTCCACCAAGTCGTACGTCGGCCTGCTCGCGGCCACGCTGGCCGCGCGCGGCGTCGTCGATCTCGACGCGCCGATCTCGCGCTATCTCCCCGAGACGAACATGAACGTGACGCTGCGCGCGCTGCTCACGCACACCTCGGGCATCTCGAACGACGCCGTCGTCATGCGCACCGCCTTCACCGGGGAGCACGGCAATCTCGTCCAGCTCCTCGGCCGCAGCAAGACTGTCGAGCCGAAGTTCTCCTACGACAACCTCGGCTACGTCGCGGTCGGCCTCGCGCTCGAGCGCGCCACCGGCAAGTCGTGGCAGGAGCTGCTCGCCTCCGAGCTCTTCACGCCCCTCGGCATGACCCGCACCACCGCCTACATGAGCCGCACGACGTCGTGGCCCGTGGCCAAGCCGTACGACCTCAACGGCCCGCTCGGCTTCATGAAGAAGGACGAGACCATGCACGCCGCGGGCGGCCTGGTCACGACGCCGCGCGATCTCGCGCGCTGGCTCGAGGCGAACGTGAACCGCAAAGGACTCCCGGCCGCCGCGTTCGCGGACGCGCTGAAGCAGCACGTCGAAGTCACGCCCGCGACGAACTGGTATCGCTTCAAGCGCACCGGCTACGCCCTCGGCTGGTATCACTCCGACTACGAGGGGACGGCGATGCTCCACCACTTCGGCGGTTACGAGGGGTGGCGCGCGCACGTGTCGTTCCTCCCGAACGAGAAGCACGGCGTGGCCATCACCACCAACACCTCGTCGCCCGGCGCGCAGCTCCGCGACCTCATCGCCGCCTACGCGTACGACGTCCTCCTCGACAAGCCGGGCGTCGACGCCGCGTACGAGACGCATCTCGCCAAGCTGCGCACCGAGACCGACGAATCCATCACCCGCATCCGCGCCGAGATCGAGAAGCGCCGCCAGCGCCCGCCGTCGCTCACGAAGAATGCGACCGCCTACGCCGGCCGCTACGCCAATGACCTCTACGGCACGATCGAGATCCGGAATGACGGCGCGCTGCGCGCCTCGCTCGGCCAGCTCGCCGCGCAGCTCGAGCCGTTCACCGAGCCCGAGTCCGCGCGCGTGGAGCTGATCCCCGGCTCGGGCGAAGTGCTCCGTTTCAAGTTCGCGAACGGCGACCGCGCCGAGACGCTCGTCTATCGCGAAGAAGTCTTTCGCCGCGTTGACTAGACCGTTTGTCCCTTGTGACCGCCGGTGTGCACGCTCCTGTGCACACTGGCGGTCATGATTCGCAAGTGCGACCGCGACGCCGCGCAAGGCCACTACCTTCCCATCCCCACGCAGATCGTCTCGAACGAAGAGTTCGTCCCGATCCCGCAGACGCCGGAGCAGCAGCGCGTCGAGGCGAAGCTGAACGAGATCGCCGACGCCGCCTCGAAGAAGCTCGGCGTCACGCGGCGCAGCTTCCTCGCTTCCAGCGGCGGCATGGCCGCGGCCTTCCTGGCCATGAACGCCGTCTTCGGCTGCCGCTCCTTCGACGTCGATCCGGCCGAGGTGATGGAGCCGGGGGCGAGCGCGGAGAAGTGGCCGAAGAACGAATTCATCTTCGACATCCAGACGCACCACGTCGCCGCGGGCCGCATCATCGAGATGCCGCCGCTGCTGCGCTACCGCGAGTTCGGCGTGATGATGGGCAACGAGGCGCTGCGCGGCCGCCAGCATGCGTGGGAAGACCTCTACCTCGCCAACTACGTGAAGGAGATCTTCCTCGACAGCGACACCGTCGTCGCCGTCATCACCGGCCTGCCGTCGCGCACGGAGAACCAGAACGTCCTCCCGCCCGCGGACATGGTGGAGACGCGCGCGCAGGTGAACGGCCTGGCGAAGTCGCGGCGCCTCCTCGCGCACGGCTTGTTCTCCCCGGACCTCGGCAGCGAGAACATGGAAGAGATGCAGCGCCAGGTCGAGCAGTTGAAGATCGAGGCCTGGAAGGGCTATCCCGGCCAGCCGCTCGCGCCGGACGGGCGCGGCTGGTGGATGGACGACGAGAAGGTCGCCTACCCGGCGTACGAGTACTCGCGCCGCGTCGGCATCAACACCATCTGCGTGCACAAGGGGCTGCCGCTGCCGGTGTGGGACCTGGACCACTCGAGCCCGCGCGACGTGCCGAAGGCGGCGCTCGATTTCCCGGACATGAACTTCCTCATCTACCACGCCGCGTTCCGCGACCTCCGCGAGCTGCTCAAGGCCGCCGAGGAGGACTTCAAGACGACGCAGTACGTGGCCTGGATCTCCGACCTGTGCGAGGCGCGGAAGAAGAACCCGCGCATGACCAACGTCTACATGGAGCTCGGCACGACCTTCGGGATGGTGGCCGTGGCGCAGCCGCGCGCGGCGGCGTACATCGTCGGGATGATGCTCGACGCGTTCGGGGAGGACCACGTGCTGTGGGGGACCGACTCGATCTGGTGGGGCTCGCCGCAGTGGCAGATCGAGGCCTTCCGCCGACTGGTGATGCCGGAGGAATACATCGAGCGTTTCGGCTTCAAGCCGCTCACCGATTCGGTGAAGCGCAAGATCTTCGGTTTGTCCGCGGCGCGCATCTACAAGATCGACCCCGCGGAGAAGCTGCGCGCGCTGCCAAACGACGCGCTGACGAAGCTGAAGACGGCCTACAAGGCGGCGGGAGGGATGCCGTCGAATACGCAGTACGGGTGGATCGTGTGAACGCAGGGCGGGCTTCAGCCCGCCCATGGGCGGGCTGAAGCCCGCCCTACGTTCGCCGTGGCACGCCCCATGTAATTCGATGCCGCCGCCCTTGATGTCCCTCTTCGCCGGGCGCGCGCGGCGTCCCGTGGAGACGGTGACGCCCTCGCGCACGTTCGCCGACGTGGTGCTGCCGCCCGAGACGCGGCGCACGCTGGACGAGGCGCTGGCCCAGGTCCGCAATCACAACCTGATCTTCGGCTACTGGGGACTCGGCGAGCGCCACGGCACGGGCCTCGGCCTGGCCTTCAACTTCGCCGGGCCGCCGGGCACGGGCAAGACCATCTGCGCCGAGGCCATCGCCCACGCACTGGGGATGAAGCTGCTCGTCGTCGACTACGCGGAAGTCGAGTCGATGTGGATGGGGGAGACGCCGAAGAACGTGGCCGCGCTCTTCCGTACCGCGGTGGAACAGCAGGCGGTGCTCTTCTTCGACGAGGCGGACGCCATCGCCACACGCCGCTCCATGACCGCGGGACTGCCGCAGGACCGCGAGAGCAACCTGACCGTGAACGTGCTGCTGCGCGAGCTCGACGCCTTCAACGGCGTCGTCATTTTCGCGACAAATCTGGCCGCGCATTTCGATCCCGCGTTCGAGCGCCGCATCCGCACGCACGTGCGCTTCGTCATGCCCGGCCCCGAGGAGCGCGAGCGCATCTGGCAGGTACAGATCCATCCGCGCAAGACGCCCCTCGGCCGCGACGTCGACTTCAAGGCGCTGGCGCAGAAATACGAGGCCGCCGGCGGCGACATCAAGAACGCCGTGCTCAAGGCCGCGTCCTCCGCCGCGGCGGAGAAAGGCTCCGACGCCGGCAAGGCCATCTACCAGCGCCACTTCGAGCGGGCCATGGAGGACGTCCTGGCCGCCAAGCAGGTCATGCAGCAGTCGCTGTTCGAAGACCGCCGCCCGTTGCCGGCAGAGGCCGCGCCCTGGCGGACGCTGGCGCTGGCGGCCCTCGGCGTGGCGGTGCTTGCCATGATCGTGGCGGTTGTGGCCATCGTGATGGTGCTGTAAATTGGCATAGCGCTCTCAATCACAGACGACGATGAAACGCGTCGTCCTTCTCCTCGCACTGACTACCGTCGCGTGCGCCTCGACCCCGACTCCGACCTCCAGCACCCCACCTGCCACCGCCGCCCCCGCGGACCGCTCCCACTTCGCCGACCTCGACCATCCGCGCGTCGAGTACCACATCACGCGCTTCACGGGCGAGAAGCGGGCCGAGTTCGCCTCGTATCTCGAGCGCAAGTCGCAATACGAAGAGATGATCCGCGCGAAGCTGCGCCGCCGCGGGATGCCGGAGGAGCTGCTCTACCTGGCCATGGTCGAGTCGGGCTTCAACCCCACCGTGCATTCACTGGCAGACGCGGCCGGCATCTGGCAGCTCGTCCCCGACACGGCCCGGCGCTACGGCCTGAAGGTCGACGAGACGGTCGACGAGCGGCACGACGCGGAAAAGTCGACCGACGCGGCGCTGTCGTATCTCTCGTACCTCTACAACCGCTTCGGCTCGTGGTACCTCGCCGCGGCGGCGTACAACGCGGGGGAGAACCGCATCTCGCCGATCGTCGAGAAGGGGACGGACGCCGATTACTACCGCGTCTGGGACCAGCTCCCCGGCGAGACGCGCGACTACGTCCCGGCCATGGTCGCGGCGATGCGCATCGCCCGCGATCCCGCGCGCTACGGCTTCTGAACGTGTACCTGGTAGACGTGCTGAAAGTCGGCGCGTCCGCGGATCTTTCCCCACACCTCGAGCTGCCAGCGGATGCGGCGGCGGAGCTCGGAGCCCGTCGGCTCGAGGTGGTGCGGCACGTCGAAGGTGAAGGTGCGGTCGAGCGTGCCGTCGAATGGACCGCTGTCGAAGAGATTGATGTTCTCGATCATCTCCGACGACCAGTTCTTTTTACGCCGCCGCAACTGCTCCTCGCAGACGAGATTCACGCGCAGTGACTCGAACGACGAGTCGCCGTGCTGCTGCACGCGGAAGGTCGTGCGTCCGCCGAGGGTGAGCGCGTCGCCATCCATCTCCACGATCGTCTCCGCCGTACGCAGCGCGAAGATCTGCTGTATGCCCGCGAGGAAGAGCAGCGCGGCCACGAGTCCGAAGCCGCCCCCGACGACGTACATCAGCCATCCCTCTCCGCTGCGGAGCAGGAAGAACGACAGCGTGCCGAGAAGGGCCACAATGGCGAAGATGCAGCCGATCTGGCCGAGACGGGAGCGGTTGCGCGAGAGGCGTCGCATCAGGTGATGAGGCGCGGGTCGAGCCGGAAGGGGCGCGGCTGGCCGATGTCGATGGAGCGAGAGTCTTCGTGCTCGGGGTTGAGCAGACAGTTCACTTCCTCTTCGATGACCGCGCCCGGAACCTCGAGCACGGCGGAGGTCTTCCGTGTAGTGCCACATCGCACCGCGGTCAAGAACCCGATACGCTCCACCACAACGCGTTGAACACCAGCGGAAACGTCGCATGCGTCTGCCCGCGGTGCTGCGGGCGGAAGCCGAACAGCACGATCTTTCCCTTGCCGTACGTGAACGCCACCGCCGCCGCTTTGCGGGTCAGGCGGTCCGCGCCGTGGATCCAGCCGGAGAGGAGGATGTCTTCTTCCGCCTCGGGGTAGGTGGCCAGGACCCAGCGCTGCATGTTCGGGCCGGGCGACGTGGTGTCGAAGGCCATGGCCGAGTCGAGGAACGCCGCGGTCTCGGCCGGCATCCCCTGCGTCACCGGATGGTCCGTGCGCAGGCGCAGCCGCACGAGCGAGCCGGGATTCGAATAGTCCTCGGAGCGGACGCCGGAGAGCGCGTTGCGCACCGGCACGTTGAACTCGCCGATCACGTAGTTGCAGGCGTCCCCGAAGGCGATGAGGGTGCCGCCGCCCTCGACGAACTTCCGCAATGCGTCGGCGCCGCTCTTGTCCAGCGCGCCGCGATACTCGGGCGGCATCTCTTCCTCGTAGCGCATCGTCGCCTCGGAGCGGCGTCCGCTGGCGAGCAGGTCGCGCGGGATGTCCGGGAGGATGACCGCGTCGAAGCCGGTGATGCCCTTCTGCACCTCCTGCGGCGAGAGCCCCTTCGCGCCGACTCCGTAGGTGTCGAGCAGCCAGCGCGTCCATCCTTCGTCCATGGAAGCCTGCCACGGCTTGTACGTCGCCACGCGCGGCTTGCGGGCCAGCTTCGCGCCGCGCGCGATCACTTCCTTCGTGGCCGGCTTGATCTCCGTGACGCGCGTGGTCCCCTGCGGCAGCGTCCCCTTTTCCACGCGCACGCCCATCTGCAGGGGGAGCGTCCACGTGGCGACGTCATACGGGCGGAGGATGTCGCGGCCCGGCTGCAGCCGGACCTCGGGGTAGCGCTGCGGCTCCAGCATCTCGATGACGAACTTCGAGTACGGCTGCGCCAGCGGGATCCAGTAGTCGCCGTTCGCGGCCTGGCGCACCTCGACGTTGTGCTCGGCCAGGAGCCAGGCCATGTGCTGCGCGGTCGGCCAGTCGTGCTGCTCCTTCGGGATGCGGTAGCCCTCGTTCGGGTTGGCCGAGGCGATGGCGGCGCGGGAGCGGACCAGGAGATTGCGGAGGAAATCGGTGCGCCGCTCGGAGACCTGCTCGATCAACGCGTCCGAGGCGATGCGGCCGTAGTCCATGATGTCGCGGAGACGCCACACGCCGCCCTTCCAGGGGTTCGGATGATTGATGGTCGGCTTGTACTCGACCAGCCCCTTCGAGCCGCCGCGGAGCTCCGTCGGCTCCACGTGGAGCGGCGAGGCGATGCGCGCCGAGGCGATCTCCAGCAGCATGCCGGTCACGTTCTTCCACCAGCCGGTGTTGCGCGTGCCGCCGAGCCAGTAGGCGTCGAACGAGTAGCCGTAAATCAGGCCGCTCTTGTTCTGCTGCTCCAGGCGGAAGGCCATGTTCGCGCCGATCATGTTCACTTCGCGCCAGATCAGCGGGTGCACGTCGGGATCGACCGGATCCGCGAACGGCGGGATGAACATGCGCGGCCCCTCGGTGCCCATCTGGTGCTCGTCGACAAATACCTGCGGCGACCACTCGTGATACACGGCGCGGTTCAGCGCGCGCGTCTCGAGCTGCGTGAGCATGTACCAGTCGCGGTTGTTGTCGTGGCCGACGTAGTGGTGGTAGAGCCACGGCAGGCGTCCGCCCTCGTACGGCGTGCCGACGTACTTGCGGTAGTAGTCGACGACCATGGTCTGCCCGTCGGGATTGAGCGAGGGGACGAGCAGGAGCAGGACGTTGTCGAGGCGTTTCCGCGTCTCCGCGTCAGTGGCGGTAGCCAGCGCATGCGCCCACTCCATGGCCATCTGCGCCGAGCCGACCTCGGTCGAGTGGATGTTGCACGTCACGAGCACGACGGCCTTGCCGTCGCGGATGATGCGCTCCCCCTCGGCCTCGGAGAGTCCGCGCGGATCGGCCAGCCGCTTCGCGTCCGCCTTGATGCGCGCCTTGTTGCGGATGTTCTCCTCGGACGAGATGACGGCCATGAACATCTCTTCGCCGAGCGTGGTCTTGCCGAGGATCTCGAGGTCCACGCGCGGGGAGGCCTTGTCCAGCGCGTCGAAGTAGCTGCGGATCTGCTTGTAGTCCGCGAGCACGCGGTCGGCGCCGATGTTCATCTTCAGGAACTCGGAGGGGGTGGGGACCTGCGCGGCCAGCGGCAACGCGAGGAGGAGCAGGAGCAGGGCGCGTTTCATAGGGCGCATTCTACGCGCCGCTATGGAGTGCGGCAGCGCCAGCTGCCGCTTTCGATGCGGAGGCGCCAGCCTCCGCCCCCCGCCGCAGCTTGCGCTGCGGCATCGAAAGCGGCAGCTGGCGCTGCCGCACTCCATAGGCCGCTAAAATGGCGCTCCATGCGCCGCCTCGCGCTCTTCGCGCTCCTCCTCACCGTCTCCTGCACCACCACCCAGCCGCGCACGGCGCGCTTCAAGATCCTGCAGATCAACGACGTCTACAAGATCGAAGGACTGGAAGGGGGCAACAGCGGCGGGCTGGCGCGGGTGCGCACGCTGCGCCGGCACCTCGAGTGGGACGGCACTCCGGTCATCGTGCTGCACGGCGGCGACCTGCTCTATCCCTCCGTCATGAGCAAGTACCTCGAAGCGAAGCCGATGATCGACATCATGAACCGGCTCGACGGCGATCCGGCCAAGGACGATCCCAACCTCGTCGTCGGCCTCGGCAATCACGAGCTCGACAACAGCGACCCGCGCATCCTCCTCGAGCGCTTGAAAGAGTCGCAGTTCTTCTGGGTGGCCACGAACACGCGCTGGTGCAATCCGCAGTGCGACCAGCGCTTCCCCTCCACGACCGACATCCGCTTCTTCGACGACCTCGGCGGCACCAAGGTCGCGGTCTTCGGCATTCTCTATCCGCTGCAGAAGTCCTACGTCCGCTCGACGGACGTCATCGAGGCCGCGGCCGGCGCCGTGAACGTGGCCCGCGGGCAGGGCGCAAAGGTCGTCATCGCCGTCACCCATCAGGACATGGCCGCCGACCTCGATATGGCCAAACGAGTCCTGGGCATCGACCTCGTCATCGGCGGGCACGATCATCTCTACATGCTGGGCCAGGTCGACCGCACCTGGATCTCGAAGGCCGACGCCGACGCGAAGAGCGTGGTCGTCTACGACGTCACCGTCGACGGGAACGGCGTGCACACGACGCCGCTGCGCGTCGTGCTCGACACCCACATCCCGAGAGACAAGGACGTCGACGCGCGCGTGCAGTACTGGCTCGGCGAGCTGGGCACGAAGCTCGGCGGCAATGAGACCATCGCCACGACCAGGAACCTCCTCGAGGGCGTCGAGCCGGTCATCCGCGGACGCGAGAGCGCCCTCGGCAATCTGCTGACCGACGCCGCCCGCCAGCAGATGGGCACCGACGTGGCCCTCCTCAACGGCGGCAGCATCCGCATCAACGACAACATCCCTCCCGGCCCCATCACGAAGTACGATATGGAAGGGATCTTCTACTTCAGGAACTCCCTCGTGGCCTTCAACGTCACGGGGCAGCAGCTCCTCGACCTGCTGCGCCAGGGCGTCTCGCGCGCCGACGCCGGCGACGGACGCTTCCTGCAGGTCTCCGGCCTCTCGTTCTCCTACCGGCGCGAGGGGGATGCCTACGTGGTGGAAGAGGTGAACGTGGGAGGAAAGCCGCTCGACGTGAACGCCACATACAGCGTAGCCGCGCTCGACTACATGTACGAGCACGGCGAAGAGGACGGCTTCACCCTCTTCGCCGCGTCCAGGCGTCCGCCGAAGATCAACACGGGGCGCGAGGCCGACTTCCGCACGACGGTCGAGACCTACCTGCGCCAGAAAGGCACCATCGATATCGACATCGAGGGGCGGATCGTCCGGCGCTGAGTGGTCGACCTCTCCGTCATCATCGTCAGCCACAACACCCGCGAGCTGCTGGCGGCGTGTCTCCAGTCGCTGGCCGAGCATCTGCGCGGCGTCGCGCACGAGGTGTGTGTCGTCGACAACGCCTCCACCGACGGCAGCGCGGCCATGGTGCGCGAGCGCTTCCCGGGCGTGCGGCTGCTGGCCGATGAGCGCAACCGCGGCTTCTCCGTCGCGGTGAACGCCGCCATCGCCGTCACCGCCGGCCGCTACGTCTGCTGGCTGAATCCCGACGCGCGCCTGCTGAACGGCGGCATGGCCGCGGTGCTGGCTTATTTCGACGCGCACGAGCGGGTCGGCGTCGTCGGCCCGCAGCTCGTGAACGCGGACGGCAGCGTCCAGCTCTCCTCGCGTGCCTTTCCCTCGTACGCGACGGCGTTCTTCAACCGCAACTCGCTGCTGACGCGCTTCTTCCCGCGGAACCGCTTCACGCGTCACTACCTGCACACCGACCGCGACCCCGGCGTCGTGCAGGAGACGGACTGGGTCTCCGGCGCCTGCCTGATCCACCGCCGCGAGCTGGGCGGTCCCGACGAGCGTTTCTTCATGTACATGGAGGACATCGATTTCTGTCTCCGTGCGCGCGCGGCGGGGTGGGGCGTCGCCTATCACCCCGCGCTGCGCGTGCTGCATCACATCGGCGGCAGCAGCCGGAGCATGCCGGTGCGGCGCGCGATCGTGCTGCACCGCAGCATCTGGCGCTACTACGCGAAACACTTCCGCCGCAATCCGCTGCTCGACGGCGTAAGCGCGATGCTGATCTGGGGACGCTGCCTGGTGATGATGGCCGAGGCGGTGCTCTTCGGCGACCGGCGGCCGCCGGACGTCGTCCCGTACAATCCGCGCCCGTGACGGCTCCCGCGCGCCGCAACATTCTGTATGTGCAGTCCAGCTCGGAGATCGGCGGCTCGGATGTCTGCCTGCTGCGCCTCGTGGCGGGCCTCGACCGCACGCGCTTCCGCGCGTTCGTGGCGCTGCCGAAGGAGGGGCCGCTGAGCGGCGCGCTCCGGGCCGGCGGCGCCACGGTGGCGATCGAGCCGGCCATGCACCGGCTCTCCACACGCCTCGGCGCGGCGCATTACGTCCGCTATGCGCTCGGCTATCCGCTCGCGGTGTGGCGGCTGGCGCGGCTCATCCGTCACACCGCGATCGACCTCGTGCACACCAACACGCTGCACGCGCTGCACGGCTTTGCCGCGGCGTGGCTGACCGGCCGTCCGCACGTCTGGCACGTGCGCGAGATCGTGCTGCAATCGCGCGTCATGCGGCGCCTCGAGTTCTTCCTGGCGCGGCACTTCTCGGACCGGATCCTCGCCATGAGCGCGGCCATCGCGGCGATGTTCGGACGCGCTCCGCGGCAGCTCTCCGTCCTGCACGACGGCATCGATTTGCAGGCGTTCCGTCCTCATCAGCGGACCGCCGGCGTCCTCGCCGGCTGTCTGTGGCGGCGTCCCGCCGCCACGAGTGCATGCGGGCGAGACGCCCGCACAGACAGCCGGCGGGACGCCGGCGGTCCCCTGGTGCGCCGCGAGCTGGGGTTGGCCGAGGACGACGTGGTCATGGGCGTGGTCTGCCGCCTCGATCACTGGAAGGGCGTGGACGTCTTCCTCCGGGCCGCGGCACGCGTGCCGGATGCGAAGTTCGTCGTGGCCGGCGGGGCGGTGGAGGGGCGCGAGGAATTCGCCGCCAGCCTGCACGCGCTGGCGCGGGAGCTCGGCCTGGACGTGCGCTTCACCGGCTGGCGCTACGGCCCGGATCGCATCGCCGAGCTGCACGCCGCGCTCGACGTGCTGGTGCTGCCGTCCGTGTGGCCCGAGCCGTTCGGCCTCGTGCTCCTCGAGGCCATGGCCAGCGGCAAGCCGGTCATCGCCACGCGGCACGGAGGCCCGGTGGAGATCGTGGCCGACGGCGAGACCGGGCTGCTCGTCGCGCCGGGCAGCGTCGAGGAGCTCGTCGCGGCGATGCATGGCTTATCGAAGGACGCCGCCCTGCGCGCCCGCATGGGCCGCGCGGCGCGTGCGCGGGTGGAGCGCGAGTTCGACGAAACGCGCTACCTGGCCGCGGTGCAGCGCGTCTACCGCGAGGTGCTGGCGTGAACCAGCTCGCCGTCGTCTTCACGCTGACGTTCATCGTCAACTTCATCACCACGCTCTTCTTCTCCGTGCGCGTGGCGGGCGCGCGCACCGGACGCCTCAGCTCCGCGGTGGCGCTCTTCAACGTGCTCGTGCTGCTGATGCGCTTCTCCACGTCGCTGCAGGCGCTGCTGCTGGCCAAGCACATCGAGCGCAACCTGCAGAGCGGGAGCGGCGGCGACGAGCTCGCCTTCCGCATGCTGCTCCTCTCCGCGACCCTCGGCAGTATCGCCGGCGCGCTGCTCATCCCCACCGCGCAGCGGCTCATCAGCGACGCCGTGGCCGGCCTCGGCGTCCACCGCTCGCTGCCGCGCCTGTTGCGCCACGGCCTCCCCGCGTTTCGCGTGCATCATCTGAGTGGCGCGTTGCGCGTCCCGTCGATGACGAACCTGACGCAGCTTCGCGACCTGCGCACGCTGCCCCTGGGCGTGGCGGCGCTCTACACCGTCGCCGCGGCGCTGCTGACGGTCGGCCTCTTCTCCTCGCTCTACGCCGGTTACATCAACCCGCCGTTCCGCATGACCGCCAGCAACATGTCGCTCCTCATCAACGGCGCGGCCACGGTGATCGTGCTGCTCTTCACCGATCCCTTCCTCGGCGTGATCACCGACGACGCCATCGAGGGAAAGCTGTCGCAGGCGGCATTCCGGAGGACCATCACGCTCTTCGTCGCCGCGCAAATCGCCGGCACCGTGCTCGCGCAGCTCCTGCTGATCCCCGCCGCGCGGCTCATCGCCTGGATCTCGGGAATCGTCTGATGCGGGTGATCTTCGACGCGCGCGCCATCGGACCGGAGCTGCCCGGCATCGGCCGGGCCACGCTCGGACTGCTGCGCGGCCTCACGGAGGCCGGCCACGAGCATCGCATCACCGTGCTCCATCAGCCGCGCCATCGCGCGCTGCTGCCCGCGCTCGACGACCGCTTCGAGCTGCTGCCGGTGGACGTCGCGCCGTACGGCTTCCTCGCGCAGCGGCGTGTGCCGCGGCCGGCATACGACGTCTGGCACGCGCCGTATTTCGTGCGGCCGCTGGTGCGGCGCGCGGTGGTCACGGCCTACGACCTGATCCCGCCGGAGCGCGCGCGCTGGAAATGGGCGCTGAAGACGCGGGCGTCGTTCCGCCTGGCCTCGCGCATCGTGGCCATTTCCGAGGCCACGCGAGAGGCGCTGGTGGCGCGGCTCGGGATCGCGCGGTCGCGCATCGACGTCGCACCGCTGGCGGTCGACGAGCGCTTCCATCCGGACGCGGCGCCGCCACGGGAGCGTTACGTGCTGTACGTGGGAACGAACAAGCCGCACAAGAACGTCGACGCGCTCGTGCGCGCCTGGCGGCGCGTGGCGCCGCGCGACACGGCGCTCGTGCTCGCCGGCCGCGAGGACCCGCGCTTTCCGTCGCCGCGCGAGCGGTACACGGACGTCGCGCGCTGTCTCGGCGACGTCGATGACGACGCCCTCCCGGCGCTCCTCGGCGGCGCGCTGTTCTTCGTCTTCCCGTCGCTGCACGAGGGCTTCGGACTGCCGCCGCTCGAGGCGATGGCGTGCGGCACGCCGGTGCTCGCGTCGAACCGCACCAGCATCCCGGAGGTCGTGGGGGAGGCGGGACTGCTCGTCGAGCCGAGTGAAGAAGGACTGGCCGCGGGGTTGCGGCGGCTGCTGGACGACGATGCGCTGCGCGGCGAGCTGCGCCGCCGCGGCCTCGCGCGTGCCGCGCAGTTCACGTGGAGACGCACCGCCGAGCGGACGCTGGCCGCATGGGAGCGGGTGTGAGGCTGCTGCTCGTCACCGACGATTTCCCGCCCGCCCTCGGCGGCATCGCCAGTTACCTGCGCGACCTGTACGGCGACTCTCCTCGACTCGTCCGTCCACCGTTCCTGGCCGCGCTGCGCGCCATCCGCCGCACGCGGCCGGACGTCCTCTTCGCCGGGACGCTTCTCTCGTCCGGCGTGCTCGTGTTCCTCGCGTCGCGGCTGTTCCGCATCCCGTACGCGCTGCACGTGTACGGCACCGACCTCACCACGCGGCGCCGCTCGCCGCTCGTGCAGCGCGTTGCACGCATGGTGCTGAGGCGCGCGGCGCGGGTGATCGTCATCAGTGACTTCGGCGCGTGCGCCGCGGCGGAGCTCGGCGTGGACCCGTCGCGCATCGTGAAGATCGTGCCGCCCGTCGACACGGAACGGTTCACGCCGGCGGCGCGCGGGAGCGGCGGCCCGCCGCTGCTGCTCACCGTCGCGCGGCTCGTGCCGCGGAAGGGACACGACACCGTGCTCCGCGCGCTGCCGCTCGTGCTCGCGCGGATTCCCGACCTGCAGTACGCGATCGTCGGAGAGGGCCCCGAGCGCGCGCGGCTCGAGGCGCTGGCGCGCGAGCTCGGCGTCGAGCGCGCGGTGCAGTTCGCCGGCGCGGCCGTGGACGTCGTCCCGTGGTACCAGTCGTGCGACCTGTTCGTGATGATGAGCCGCGACGAGGAAGGGGAGGTGGAGGGCTTCGGCATCTCCTTCACCGAGGCCGCGGCGTGCGCGAAGCCGGCCATCGGGGGACGCTCCGGCGGGACGGCGGAGGCGGTGCTCGACGGCGTCACCGGCTTGCTCGTCGAGGACGAGCACTCGTTGGCGGACGCGATCGTCAACCTGTTGACCGACCGGGAAACAGCCGCGCGCATGGGGCGGGAGGGACGGGAGCGGGCCGTGCGTGAGTTGAGCGTCGCCGCGGCGGCCGAGCAACTCCGGCGCGTGGCGGAGGAGCTGACGCGATGAGCGCGCCGTCGATCCTCTACCCGACCGAGCTGTCGTTCCTGAATGCCGGCTCGCAGGTCTCGGTCGTGGAGCTGCTGGCCACGCGCGACCGCTCCTTCTATCGGCGCGTCGTCGTCTGTCCGCCCGGGGCGGAGTACGCCGCGGAGCTGGAGCGTCTCGGCGTCACCGTGCACGTCGCGGGAACGCACGCGCATCACTGGCGCTTCTCGCCGAAGCAGCCGGTCGGCACGCTGCGCGACCTGCTCGCCGCGACGCGCTCCGTGGCGTCCCTCCTCGAACGGGAGCACGTGCAGCTCATTCACGCCAACTCGCTCGTGGCCGGCATCGCCGCCGCGGCGGCGAAACGGCGGCGTCCGTGGCCGCGGCTCGTGCTGCACGAGCGTGGACTGATCTACCGCGCGCACACGCGCTTCCTCTTCCGCCGCGTGGCCCGCCATGTGGACCGCTTCATCGCCACGACGGAGACGGGACGGCGGCAGCTCGAAGCGTGGGGCGCGCCGGCGGAGAAGGTGGCCGTCATCCCGAACGGCACGCGCTTTCGGCCGGTCGCGCGCGTGCGAAACCACACGCCGGTCATCGGCCTCGTGGCGAATTTCGTGCGCGTGAAGCGGCACGAGCTTTTTCTCGACGTGCTGGCGCGCCTCGGCGACGGCGTGCGCGGCGTCATCGTCGGCGGCGTGATGCCGATCCTCGACGGCGCGCCGTACGAGCGCGAGATCCGCGAGCGCGCCGCCGCCCTCGGACTCGAGGATCGGCTCCGCTTCACCGGCCCGCGCGACGACGTGGCCGAACAGATGGCGGCCATGGACGTGCTGCTCTGCACGTCCAGTCACGAGTCGTTCGGCCGCGTGCTCGTCGAGGCGATGGCCGTCGGCACGCCCGTCGTGGCCACCCCCGTGGGCGGCATCCCCGACGTGGTCGACGACGGGCGCACGGGACTGCTCGCGCGCGACGCCGAGGGACTGGCTGCCGCGGTGCGGCGCATCCTCGGCGATCCGGCGCTGGCGGCGCGCCTCGCGGCGGCGGCGCGGGAGGAAGCGCGGCGGCGCTTCGATGCCGCGGCCGTCACGCGG
>Ga0196976_1000109_pt1 | contig 55117 bp, 50 predicted proteins | sample S3v_513CmetaG_FD_148644 | JGI IMG/M metagenome (GOLD analysis project Ga0196976, IMG submission 148644) | Soil microbial communities from Anza Borrego desert, Southern California, United States - S3+v_5-13C | ecosystem: Environmental > Terrestrial > Soil > Desert | place: USA: California...
GGCTCCGGGCCTCGAAAGCGGGGCAATTCCCGCAGGTTTCCACCAAAAGGCGTGGGGATACCGCAAATTTCAGCCTTCAGCGGAGAGAATGCTCCCGCACGGAGACCTTTTTCCGCAGCCTGTTAGTGGCGTTCGTGTAGACCCCGACGGTGTTGCCGGTGGTCCCGTCGGTGCAGACGGCCAGGAACGCGTCGGACCCGTACTGGAGCCCGGCAGCTTCCACCAGGACGGTACCTTGGGACGCGTCCCAGCCCTTGACCTGGGCCAGGGGCATGGACGCGACATCCGCGGCACGGGTTGCGGCGGCACCGCCAGTCGGAATGTAGCTGGACGCCCAGGCCCCAGCCTCCAACTGGGCACCCCACAGCCAGATCCCATTGAACTCGGACCCGCTGTAGATCAGGGACCCGTCGTCACCCAACAGGTTGAACTGGACCTTGCCGGCGGTTTCCGTCGGGTGGGCGATGCCAGTCATCGAACACCGGTAGATCCCGCCGCCGACATGCTGAATCGACGCCCCGGCCACCGATCCGCCACCGGCTGAGGCCGTGGTGGTCGTCATGGCCTTCAGGTTGAAACTGGCCTGGGTGGTCCCGCTGGCGGTCTGAAGCGACAGTGTGAAACGGAAGCGGGTCCCGATCTTGGCAAAAATGGAGGCCGTGTAGGTGACCCCGGCGGTCAGGGTTACGTCCTGGTAGAACAGCCGCCAAGCAGTGGCGGTGTATTCTTCGAACCACACCATGGCGTTGTTGCCGTTGGGTGCCGTATTCCTGGCCCCAGTGAACGCTCCGACCGACGTGAGCCACGGAACCGCGAACGTCTCGCTGTATTTCAGGAGGTTCGTCCGGGCCTCCTCCACCAGGAGCCCGAGGGGTCGGCCGGTCAGGGGATCGTGATCAACACGGGGCTGATTGGCCGGAGCCGTGCGGAGCTGGCCATTCCGGTCGAAATACGTCCCGGTGCTGGCCCGCGTGAAGGACAAGCGAGGGTCCAGGGCTTCGCCAGAGGCAAAGTCCAGATCAAGGATCGGTGAAGTCATGAGGTCAGGCCGTCAGGAAATTCCCTGGAGCACCACGCCCCAGTCAAAAGCCGAACTGTTGAGGAATGCGGTCTTGGTCAGCCACCGGCCGCGTGTCAGCCACTCGGGGAAAGCCGGAGAGCCAAACGCCAACGCCACGGGATCACCTGCCCCGCCGTTGTCCACGCGGATAAAGGTGAAGTACTGTCCGGCATTGATCACCTTGCCGAACTGCCTGACCATGACGACCTCGGCCCCGTTCCACTCCCGGACGCCAGCCAGGGCGACGGTCGCCGTGTCGGCCGCACGGGTCACCTGGGACTCCGCCGTCGGGATGTAGGAGGTCGGGTATCCCCCGACCTCGCACTGGGCACCCCAGAGATACAGGCTCCAGTACGGCGACCCCCAGCCGTTGGCCACGCCCGAATTGACGGTAAACGCCTCGCACAGCACGGAGATGACGGTGGCCGGGGACGTGCCGGTCAGGGCCAGCCGGAACCACTCGTTGGGCAGGGGCTGAATGGTTGCGGTCACGCCCGTGAAGTTGCCGGACGTGTTGACCACCGCGGTCCCGGCCAGGAGGTCGAACGTCGCCCTGGCCGGTGTGCCGGCGGACAACCAGAGTTGGACCGCCGACCGCTCCGCGGCCTTGGCGTATACCGAGAACGTGTAGATGGTGTTCGGCGTGCCGCTGAAGTGCCGCCATACCCCGTGGTACCCGGTGGCGGCGGCCTCCACGATCCGGTCTGCGGTCATGGTGCCGTCCGGGGCCGTCGTCGCGTTGGCCGACACGGTGGCGTTGTCCGCGGTCCACTGGGTGAAGTCCGCGGAATACATTAGGAGATTCTGGGTCTGGCCCTCCACCAGGAGGCCCCGGCACTGGCCGGTGATCGGGTCGTGGTCGATCCGGGGCTGGCCGGCGGGAGACGTGCGGAGCACGCCCCGGCGGTCCCAGTAGGTGGCCGTTGACGCCCTGGTGAAGGCCACGCGGGGGTCCAGGCTCCGGGACTTGGCGAAGTCCCAGGACAGGATCGGGCGGGTCAGCATAGCGGCTTACGTCACGATGGCGGTCCAGGTGGTCGCGTCCACCCAGACCAGCATGGCGGCGGTCGTCACGTTCAGGGACGCAGACCCGTCGATGGTCACGCCGGCACCAGGGCTGACCGTGACAGTTCCGGACGTGGCCTTGATCCACACGGCCCAGCCCGGCCCCATCTCGGGAGCCGGATCGGCCGGGGACGGCAAGGTCACGGCGTACCCGGCGGAGCGAATCACCCGGCCACCATCGGCTGGAGTCAGGGTCGTGGCCCCGGACAAGGTCCGGACGAACACCCGGCCCGGCATGTACCGCCAGTCGCAGTAGGCGGCGGACCCCAGATCCGAGTTGCGGGGGACCTCCTGGGGCTCCGTCCCGATCCCGACCAAGGCCCCGGTCAGGGCCTGGGCGGCGGTCTGGCTGGAGGCCGCCAGGGTGGCGGCGGTCGCGGCATTGGTCGCTTGGGTCGTGGCCGTGGTGGCCGCCCCGGTGGCGGACGACTGGTCCGCCGCGATCTTGGCCAGCCCGTCCACCCACATGTTCTGCCAGCGGGGCCGGGTCGTCCCGTCGGACCCGGTCGTGGGCGATTTGTACCCGAAGTCGGCCATGTCGGAGTCGGTGTAGGTGACTCCGTTCAGCGTGACGGTTGTGCTCATAGAACTTCCTCGATGCTGAACGGCAGCCGGTCACGCCCGTACGCCGCGAAAGAAAAAAGGCCCGGATCAGTGAGCCGGGCCAGAAACGAATTCCTGAGGAAATGGACGGTGTCGTCCGGGTCGGGGACCCACAAAAGAGGTCGGTCCAGGTCGTGGCGGCGGAACATCTCAAAAGCCCGCGACATGACTTCGTCCCGGTCCGCGTACTCCACGACACCCTGGAACACGCGGGGCTTGGGCCGGCGTTCGAAGTATTTGACGCCGCCCAGGCTTTCCTGGCTTTGGGTGCGGTACCTGAATCCGTACTGGGCTCCGTAGTTGGGGTTGATCCCAAGCTGGTAGCCCTCGGCAATCTCGAACTGGCCAAGTTGAAAGCAGCCGGCGGGATTCGAGGGGTCGGAGATTTCGACTTTGATCGCTTGGGCCAGATGGGCCGCCGGGAGCCAGACCGGGCGGGTCGCGTTGTATCCGGCCAGATCCTGGGTCGAATACTTGCCCGTCCAGAAGCTGATATGCCCGTACGGCAAGGACCCCCACGGGAACACAACCGGCCAGAATTCGAGCCAGCCCGTGTCATGCAGGAGCGAGGTCTGGCCCAGGTCCGCGTACAGCCGGAGACGGAAGGTCGCGTCCAGGCTGGCGTTGTGGTTGACGAACCCCAGCAACTGGACGTTCCGCCCGCCCGCATAGGTGGCCACGAACTGGGTGGAGGCCGGGCTGGCGTCACTGGACCGGGCCACGCGGGACAACGGCAGGACGTTGAGGTTGGCGAGCGGGTAAGCACTGGACCAGGACCCGCCAGCAAAGGCGTAATCCTCAGACCAGCGGTCGAACCCGAACACGGCGTTGGCCATGGTCGGTTGATCCTGGGCGGATGTTGGGGAGTTAGGGTTATTTATCGCGGCGGGGCCGCACTGGCGTACTGGCTGGGGTCAGCCCCACAAGCCGAGTTCCACCGTGTAATTCTGGGCGTCGTATTCGAGCGATATGACCCGGAACAACTTGCCGGTGTCGTAGCCGAACCGCGGGATTTCGAGCTTGACCACAGACCCGAGGTCGATCAGGCCAGCCACATCCTGGCCGAATTTCACGGTGACGGTCAGGAGTTCGCGGAACACTTTGTAAAGGGCCAGGAGCCGGTTAGCCTCTGCCTGGGCCGCGGTGGCGTCGTGGATCAGGCTTTCAAAAGTCAGTTCTTCCGCCAGCAAATGCTTGGCCTGGACGGCGGATTCCTCGGCCACGACTTCCCGGAATTCCTCGGCCAGGAAGGCCCGGCGGGCGTCCGTGACCACGCCGGCCAGATCGGTGTCTTGCAATGACCAGTTACGGGAGTACGAGAGCTTGACGCGGTATGCCGGGACCCCGCGGCCCTGGTCATTGGTGGCCTGTCGCTCCAGGCCCAGAATGTCACCGTCCTGGGCGGTCACCACGGACCGGCTGAAGTCCCGCAGCGTGACCACCGGGGACCCGCTGGGGGCCTCGAACCGGACGATCCGGAAGGTCCCGACGCGGTCGAACCCCCACCACGCCCCGACAGACTGGGCGACTTGGTCCAGAGCCTCCCTGACGGTGATTTCGTCCGGGCACCAAAGCCCGACCTGGGCCGGCTGGGCGGCATCCAACGCCGCGATGTCGGCCGACGCGATCTCACCCGCCGACAGGCCGGCACGGATCACGATCAGGTTGGCGATCTGAGCCGCCGTGGTCTGGGTGGCCGTGGCGTCCACCGTGACCTGACCGACCGGGCTGGAGCCCAGGCGGATGAACGTCCCCTCCGGGCCGCTGTAGACCCGGTACTGGCCGGCGGCGGGTGCCGTGGCCTGGAGGTCCGCGGCGGACGCGTAGACGGCCCCGGCCGTCAGGCTGGCCCCCTGGTCATAGACGGCCTGGACCGTGACGCCGGCCCCGTCGTGTAGCTGGTAGATCAACCGGGAGGTGTTGACGACCGGCGGGGCGATGTTCTGGACCCGGCCGAACAGGATCGGCTTGGGCTGGCCCTTCAGGTCGTCGGCCGTGCCCTCCAGGCCGACCGGCAACACGTTGGTGCCGGCGTACTTCACCGGCTGCAATGGCTTGTCGAATAGCTCCTGGCGGTCCCGGAGCCGGAACGTGACCCGGTCCCAGTCGAACACGGCCTGTTCGGCGGTGCCCCGCAGGACGGTGATAAAGGTTGAGTAGTCCGCCGCGTCGTCGCCGATCAGCAGCGTGACGGACCGCCCGTCGAACCCCCAGGACAGAATGGAATCCAGCCCGGCGTCGGCGTTGGCCAGGACCAGTTCACCGAAGCCAACGGTCGAACTCCCGCCGGTCCGGCCCGATCCGAAGATGGACCGCCGGAAATTGGCCGGCTGGACCAGCCGGGGCTCGTAGTAGCCGGGGGCGGAGGGGTGGTTGTAGCCCGACCCGCTGGAATACCGCAGGGTCTGGGTCGTGGTGCCGTCGTGGCCCACGATCTCAACGAGGTAAATGGTCGTCACGGGGAATGCCCAAAAGAAAAGGGCGGGTCGCATGACCCGCCCCAGCTTCAGGAAACCCCCCCGATAACCTGGGCACCTTATATATATCTAAGGAACCCAGGTTATCGGGGGGGTTTTGTTCGTGATTTACGCCGCGTTGCTCAGTCTTGATTTTCGTTCGACTTCGGCCAGCTTGCCGTCGATGGCCTCCAGCCGGTCGTGGGTACCGTCCCCGCTGGCCGCCGTGACCCGAACCAGGGTCCGGATCTCCTGGACGACCTCCCGCAGGAGGGCCGCAGTCTCGTTGGCGTCGTTCGAGTTGGCGGCCCGCAGCATGGCGGCGGTCTGGCCGGCGTTCCAGATCCGGGCCGGGCCGGTCGCCTCCAGTTCGGGTCCCCGCTCGCCAACGATCCGGAGCCCGCCCAGGTGGTCACCACCGGCCGCGAAGCCGGGGGTGTACCCGGCGTTTTGCACAAGAATCCTGGCCGCGACCCGCCGGGGATCGTCGGCAGCCATGCTCTTGAAGGCCGCCCCCCAGTCACCCCCACCGGACCCATAGTTGCCGGTGTAGCCGGACAGGACGGACAGGAGCCGGTTCAGGTCGGCGTTCTTGCCGAAGTTGGCGTTGGAGTTCGGGAGGTTCTGGGCCACCCAGGCCGAGAACTCGCCGTTGCCGAAGCTGCCCTTGAAGTTCGGCAGGGCCGCCGCCAGCAAGTAGTTCAGGCCCTTGTTCTGGCCGTAGTCCCGGTAATCGCCGCGGGCCAGCACGTCCCGCATGGCCAGTTCGACACCCGCCAATCCCCGGCCGGTGGTGCTGATCAGGGCGTCGAGGCGGTCCACCTGGGCTTGGCTCAGGCGGATCTGGCGTTCCGCGACGGTCTCCACGGCCTCCAGGCCCTGGGTGACCTCCTGGAACGCTTCGGGGTTGGACGACGCCCAGAACTCCCGGTTGGCCTTCAGGTAGGCGTCGGCCGTGGCCTGGAGGGACTCGCCCGCTTTGACATCGCCCAGCTTGGCCTTGGCCAGGGTGGCCCTGAACTCGGCCTGGGCCGTCTGGAACTTCGCCTGGGGATCAAGCGGCGAGTATTCGCCCAGCAACAGGGACTTGCGGTAGCTGGCCAGCGAGTCCTTGATCGATGTAAACGACTGAACCAGGGCCGCGGCGGCGTCCCGCTGCTCCGTGACGATGGAGTTCCAGAGGGTTTCGACCTCCTGGGTCAGGCTGGCCCCCTGGCTCCGGATGGCGTCAGCCTGGGCCTGGGCCGCGTCGGCACCGTTCCGGTACGCCTGGGACAGGAACTGGACGATCTGGCCGTATTGCTGGGCGTCGATCCGGCCGTTCCGCCACCGCTGGTTCACCTCGGCCTGGGCGTTCCGGAGGTCCACGGCGGTGGCCGTGCCGGCCTGGGCCTTGGTCAGGAATCCGTCAATGGCCGTGGTGAAGGCCGGGAATTTGGCCGGGTCCAAGTTGAGGTTGGACAGCAGGTCACCCGCACCGATCCGGTAATTCGGGTCCAGGGCCTGGGCCACAACGATGTTGCCCTGGCGGACGACTTCGTTGACCACCTTGTTGTAATCGGTGGCGGCCTGTTCCAGGACGCGGGTCAGCAGCGTGGCCTGTTCCGCCGCGGTGTACCCGAGTTCTTCAAGGATCGGCTTGAACGATTCGAAGTTGATTTCCGCGGCTTTGATGACCGCGGCCAGCCCCTTCAGGGTGTCCCCTTCCTTGCCCAGGCCCATCATGGCCTCGACCGAGGTCTTCATGGCCGGGGTCAGGTTTTCCTTGGTCTCGATTCCCAGTTCAATGATCCGGTCACGGTAATCGATGATGTCTTCTTTGGCTTTCCGGCCGGCCTCCTGGGCTGCTTCCATCATGGTCCGGATCTGGAGGCCCAGGGCGTCCCCGCCCTCCCGCATGGCCTCGAACCAGGGCCGGAAGGAATTGGCGGCGTCCAGATCCTTGGAGATTTCCTCCGCCGTGGTCGATTTGGTGTTCCGGATGGCCGTCAGGAGGTCCTTGTTGGAGCCCGTCAGGCTCCCGGTCTTCTCCATATACTTCAGGACATCGATGGCGATTTGGGCCGGATCTTCGGCCTTACTGACCTCCACCCGCCCAGCACCCCACCCGTTCAGGACGGTCGTGTTGCCCTTGTCCTCGTGGTATTCGGTGCCGATCCACAAATCGTTGGGCCGCTTGAGGTTGCCCCCACGGGTAACCGCCTCAATGATGCCCTGGACGGCGTCCACCCGCTGACGCAGGGCTTCGTCGTTGACCCCGTTTTCCGCCCCCTGGCCGCGGTCGATGACTTTCCCGTTCTGGTCAAACCGGACCCACGCCCCGCCGTACTGGGTCGCCTTCTTGACCGTGCCAATCGCCCCCATGATCGCACCGATCAGGGCACCGATGGCCATGCCGATGGGGCCGGCGGCACTGCCAGCCATGGCCCCCATGGCCCAGGCACTGGCCGCACCCGCGGCGGCACCCGACAGGGCACCCACGGCCTTGGAGTTTGTCGCGGTGCCGAGCATGGACCCGACGGCCCCGCCGAAGAACCCGCCGCCCACGCCGGCCATGGCCCCACCGACGGTGAAGGTCGGCATGGTGCCGGTCGCCGCCGCGTAGGTGTCGCCGGCCATCATGGCCGTCTGGATTGCCGGGCTGGCCGCGGTGGTCGCAGCAATTTCGGCGGTCCCGGCCCCGAAAATCGGGGTGTTCATCAGGCCCGCCCAGGTGTCGCCCAGGCCCAGGAACGACACGCCCTTGTCCAAAAGCGTGGACCCGGCCTGTTTCATGGCGAGGCTGGACGCCGTGTTGACCAGACTGAACCCGCCCTGGCCGTTGGGCTGAAGCTGGACTGATCCCGGAGAGACCCCGGCCCCGCCACCGCCGAACATCGGCAGATCCCACAGGGTGGCCGACGCGGTGCCGAAAATCGCGTTCTTCAGGGGGGCCGCGATGGCCATCTTGGCCAAGTCGGCAATAATGCTGGCGATGATCGACTTGACGACGCCGCCGAAATCAATCGCAGCGTCTTTCCCGGAGACAAAGGCGTCCACCAGGGAATCGCCCAGGCGGTCGAACGCCCGTTCGAAGATCTTCCCGAGTTCGGCCGATGCTTCCTCCGCCCGCTTCTTCAGTTCCTGGAACGCCGGGTCGGCGTCCTGGAGGGCCTTGTTCAGGCTGGCGATCTGATCGGCCGAAAAGGTCGTGCCGTTCTCGGCCAGGAGGTTCAGGGCGTCGTTGAGTTCGCGGGCGTCCTTGGCGTACTTCTCCGCCGGGGTCAGGCCGTCTTCGATGGTCTTGTTGACCAGCTTGAGGGCGTCCTCCAGCTTCTGGGCCTTCAGCCTCTCGGCTTTTTCAATGATGTCCTTCAGCCACTTGTCGAACTTCTCGGCTTCGGGGTTCGTCCCCTTGAAAGCGTCGGCCAGTTCCTTGTCGGCCAGGGCTTTCAGCTTGGCATACCGGGCGTCGTCGATCCCGCCGGGGGCATTCCGGAGCTTGTCCAACTGGGCGATGGTCTCGCGGTGCTTGGACCGGGCTTTCTCGACTTTGTCGAGTTCTTCCGTGACCTTCTTGGACGCCACTTGGTTCGCGGCCAGTTGGGCCTCTTCCTTTCGGGTCCGGGCCGTCACGTCCTCCAGCACGGCCCGGTTTTCGGAGAGCCGGCGGTCCGCTGCCGCCAGCTTCTCCGCGGCGGCAATCTGGGCGTCCAGCTTGTCCAGGCCGGCCAGGACGCCCCGGCGGCTGATGATCTCCGGGTCCGTCGGGAGGTAGCCCTGGGCCAGCATGCTGGCAATTTCGCCCCGCGTGTCCGCCTCCTTGGCCTGGGCGGCACGGTCGGTCCGCTCCTTGCGGAGCCGGGCCAGGACTTGCTGGGGGGCCTCGGCCGCGATCCGGGACGACAGGCCGTCCAGCCCCATGGCGATTCCGTGGATCACCTGGGACAGCTTCTGGGACAGCCCCAGGGACTGGTCCAGCTTGGTCAAAAACCCGTCCCAGGCCACGGCCATCTGGCCGGATGCCCGCTCGACCGTGATCGGCATCTCGGCAAACTTCTTGTTCGCCTCCTCGGACGCCTTCAGGAGGGCACCGAACACCTTGTCCGAGGTCAACTGACCCTCGGCCCCCATCTTGCGGAGTTCGCCGATGCTGACGCCCAGGGACTTGGCCAGGGCTTCGCCCAGGGCCGGCATGTTCTCCAGGATGCTCTTGAGTTCGTCGCCCTGCAGGACGCCGGACGCCAGGGCCTGACCCAACTGGGTGGCCCCGCTCGCCGCCTCCTGGGTGGAGGCCCCGGATACGATCCCGAGCTTCTGGACCGTGCCCAGAAGCTGGAGGACTTCGGAGTTCGTCGCCCCAATCTGGCGGCTGGCGATGGCAAAGCGGGTGAACGCCCCGGCGGCGTCTTCCATGCTGCCGCCGGTCTGCAAATTCAATTTGTAGAGTTCGCCCATGATCCGCTGGGCGGCGGCCATGTCCCCGACGGCGGCCCGGATCTGGCCGGACATCTTGGTGTACGCGTCGCCGGCCCGGACGATCTCGCGGGCCAGGGCGGCGGCGGCGGCCCCGATCCCGGCCAGGGCCACGGTCGAACCCTTGATGCCCACCAGGGCGTCCAGTGCCCGGCCGGCGGCTCCCCGGATGTCGTCCAGGGAGCGGATGACCACGCGGGCACCCGCCTGGGCCTGGGACGCGTCAACAACAATCCGGATGGTCTGAGTGGTCATTTAGCATTCACCGGTTTGTTGTTGACGTGGTCCAGGTACACGTCGTCCATCGCTCGAATGAGCGTCAGGAATTCGTCGTATTCGTCGGGATCGGAGGGGCCGTGTCTGGCGGCCCATTGGTCAATGGCCACCCAGGGGATTGGGCCAACGCCCATTCCTACAGGACGACAGGTCGTGAGTTCTTGGAACGCCGCCCAATATTCGTAGAGCCAACTGGGCAGGACCGGCTTTTTCTCCAGGGCCTGGACCCGTTCACCGGCTGCCTGGAGGTCCCGGAGCCATGACTCGCGAGACCCCCATTCAAGCTGCCATTTCAGGCAGTCGCGGAGTTTCCCAGGTCGTCCTGAAGCTGGGCCTTGCGGAAGTTCGAGACCCGGTTGGCCTGTTCCTGGACATCCGCGAAGAGTTCCGGAAGGTCCAAGAACAACTTCACGCAGTTCTCGACCGTGAACGGCATGATGTTGCCGTCCTGGTCCACTACGTCTTCCCAGCCGACAACCACGCCTTCCGCGTAGGCTTCGGCCATCAGGCGGGCCGCAACTTTCTCGTCAATGCTGGCGTTCTCAATCTGGCGGCGGTAGGGCCTCAGTTTGCAGTCCAGGATCTTGCCGTACCGCTTGTTGGACCCGCCGGCCCGGTGTATCCGGATGCGGCCAGCCGCCCCATAATCCAGGGTGATCCCCTCGCCGGATTCCAGGTTGGGGTCGGTCGAAAAAATCGAATAAAAAGACATCGTGACCTCTTGTCGGGAAAAGGTGGCGGCCAGAGGCCCGACCCCCTGGCCGCCGTTTGCCGGCAAAACTTGTCGGGTAGCCTCGGGTATTTATTCGGCGGCTTCGGATTTGGGCTTCCGCGGGGCTTTGACTTTCTCGGCCAGCCCCTTGGCGATGATCAGGCTGGCGTAATCCTCGGCCAGATCGACCTCGGACCCGGCCCGGTACTCCACGCGGGTACCGTCGGGATCGGGGTACCCGCTGAAATCAACGGTGATCCGGACCAGCATCAGGCAACGCCCCGCGTGATCTCCATGGACGCCGAAGTCCCGGCGTCGTAGATGGCCTGCCAGCCGGCGTTCACGATCACGTCCTGATCGTTGCCGCCCGCCACGACCTGACAGGTCGTGAACTTGATGGCCGGGAAGCTGAACGCGTATTTCTCGGCCGTGACCTGTCCCAGGGTGAACGCCAGACCGGCCCCGGTGCCGTTCAGGTACAGGTCCAGGAGGGAGGAATCCTCCAGGTACATTTCCAGGGACCCGGTGATGACCACCCGGCCGGCACCGACCCCGACGTTGTCCACGGAGCCCAGGGCCTGCTGACCCCGGAGGTTGTTCTGGGCCTGGAAAGACAGGCTGCGGATCTTCGGCGAGGTCAGGCCGGTCACCGACAGGCCGGCAAAGCCCGTCGCCGCGTTGATCACGCCGCCCGTGGGAGCGGCGGCGTAGGTCGCTCCGGCAATGATCGCGTTGCTGACCGACCCGCCCTTGCCCTGGAACGAGAACGAGCCGGTGACCTTCTGGCCCGCCGTGCACGACAGGCTGAACTGGTTGGCCACCATGCCGGTCAGGCGATAGTAAATGTCGGTGGTGCCGGCCTCGAACGTCTTCTCCAACGTGACGGACTTCTGGGTCACGCCGTTCTTGATCACGTCGGACGCCCAGGTGGAGTGCATGAAGGACTCCAGGAGGGTGTCGAACGCCGAACCGGTCCCGCCATAGCTGAGGTCAAAGTTGATGTCGCCCTCGGCCGACCCGCCGACCTGGGTCAGGTCACTGACGTTGCGGTCCGGCCGGATGTCGTCGCTGCTGACCGTCTGGCGGTTGATCGACAGCGATTCCCCGGTGAACCGGAGGTTCTTGAACGTCGGGGTGGCCGGCGTGGTGCCCCAGGCGGCTTCGGCGATGACGGCCAGCCGGGTTTCACTCGAATTGACAATACCCATGAGCGGGCTCCCATAAAAAAAGCCCGCCGGATGGCGGGCTGACAGCGATTGGTGAAGTTCAGCCCGCCAGGGCGTCGAACTCAGACATGAAAAAGGCCCGCCGGTTCTCCGGGCGGGCCTTGGCTACTCAACGAATTCGTACTCGTAATCGAACGCCACTGTTGCGGTGAACCAGTTCCCGTCTTCCGCGTCGGTGGTCTGGGGAGGGTCCACACCGACGACCTGGACCCCGTCGAAGGTCTGGCCGCGAAATACGGCCCGGATCTGGTCCGCATATTGGACGGCCAGGGTGTCCCCGGTGCCGCTCGGGACCAGGACGTGGACCTGGACCGTGCCGGATTCCCGGTAGAGGTTCCGGCCGGGGTCGCCAACGCTGGCGATGTCCTCCAGGCCGGCCAAAAATTCGACTGTGATCCATGGGCCAAAGGCCGGGTCCACGTTGGCGTTCAGGCTGTCGTGGATCGGGGCGGACGTGAAGTTGGCCGCCAACCGGGACCGGATGGCGGTACGGACGGCGGCACTGGACATCGGGTATCCGGAAGAAAATCAGTCCGGGCGGACTCGCCCGAGTTACCTGTTTATTTATGCGTGGTGCCGCTCCAGGCGGTCACGGCGTGGCTGGGGGAAGTTGCCGGATCTGAATCGCGGGATAGACCATGTCCCGCTTGACCCTTTTGTTGTACTTGGACCCGCCGGCCTTGCCCCAGACCTTGACCCCCAGGCTGAGCTTGACCCAGCGGTAATCCAGGAACACGGCCTTGCCATACCGGCGTTTGGCCGCCCGGAAGACGGCCCGATAGACCCCGTTGGGTGCCCGCGGGGACTGGGGCGTGGTAGTGGCCCCGCTGGGGTCCCCGCCGCCCTCGATTTTCTTGGCGTATGGCTGGGTGTTGATGATCTGGACTTTATGACCGGGCTGGATACCCCGGATATCCTGGACTTGGACGCCGTCCACCATGATGACATGGGAGTCCTGGTACCGGCCGGTCAGCACCGGGGACCGGCGGATCAGTTCGGACCAGATCCATTCGACGATTTCCCCGAGGTCGTTCCGGACGAATTCGATCCGACCGCCGGGCTTGACCGTCTCGGGGGCCGCGTTGTGCCGGCGGTCCACGATGGTCTTGTGCTGTTTCCAGGTGGGGTCACGGGCCTCAGCGTCGGCCAGGACCTTCCGGGCCACTTCGACCGTGAATTTCTGAATGTCGCCCTGGAGCTTGGCGTCGAACCGGACGAAATCGACTGCCACGGATCAGCCCCGCACCCACAGGACGTGGGCCAGGATGTCGGAGCCCAGATACTTGGTCTCGCACCCCTGGACGGTGGTGGTCTTGCCGCCGATCACCAGGAGGTCGCCCCGGACCGGCGGGCCGGGCCAGCCGGCGGCCAGGATCTCCTGGTTGGAAATCGTCACGGACTGATCCCCCTGGGTGACGCCGCCCAGTAGCTCCTGGGGGCGGTATCCCTTCGCGACGCCGTGGACGGTCACGTCGGTGAATGTCGCGGAGGTCCCTGCCCGGCGGCGGAGCGTCACGGCCCGGCCGTACTGGGCCAAGGCGTCGCCGATCTTCTGGGCCGCGGACATCAGGCCACCGACGGGGAGCGGTAGCGGTCCAGTCGGGCCGCGATGTCGGCCGGGAGCCCGCCGACGGTCGAACTGGTGGCCGTGACCTGGAACTGTTCGTCCAGCACGTCCAGGATCTTCTGGCCACGCAGGGCCGGGTCACGGGAGCGGCTGAAGTAGGCCAGCTTGACCAGATCGACGGTCGCCCGCTCGATGTCAGCGGGAACCGGCGAGAGGCCGGCCGTGTAGGTCACCACGACCTTGCGGGCCGTCCAGGCCGTCCGGGCATCGTCGCTGAGCCGCCACAGGGTGCCGGCGTCGCGGTCCACCTCGTAATCATCGGCGGCCAGGGTGACCCCGTTTGCCGTCACGGTGGTGACGCTGACGACCGGGAACCGCGACAGGTTCAGGCTGGGCCGGGAGTGGTCCAGCCGGAAGGTTTCCCGCACGGTTTCGGCCAGGAGAACCCGGCCGCAGTACACGGAGACCAGCCCGGACGCCTCTCGGATCAGGGTGGCCAGATAGGCGTCCTGGCTGGCGTCGCCGATCTGGAGTTCCGCCTTGATCGTGGCCACGCTGGCCAAGTCGTAGGAGGCCGCGGGGGTCAGGACATCAAGCATCGGGCGGGATTCCGGGCCGGCGTTACTTCCGCTTCCGGCCGGTGGTCTCGGCCGGAGCGGTCACACGGGTTTCGGGGGTGGGGTCGGCCGGCCCAGCGATACCGGCGGCAATCCAGGCGGCCCCGATCTCGGGGCTGACCTCGATCACCTGACCGGGGACGTACGACACGTCGGCCCCGGCCATGCTGGTGTTCATCTTGATCTTCATGGGGTGTCGGGGGCGAGAAGCGGCCCGGAGGCCGCCCCTCGCCCAGGCCCGGTTAGGTGGCCGGGTGGACGTACGCCTTGACCGGGTTGGTCCCGGCGTCCAGCAGGTCGCCGTCGTGACGCGAGAACGCCATGAACCCGACCTGACCGTAATCGGCGTACCGCTCGTTCAGGCGGAGCACCTGGACGCCCAGGACATCACGGATCACGTACTTGGACAGGTCGCCGAAAATGATCGACTTGGCGTTGGCCGCCATGACCGGCATGTCCTGGTTGATCACGTACCGCTTGCCCAGGATGGTGTCGGGTTCGCCCGCGACCATGCCCGGCTGCCACATCGGCAGACCCTGGCTGTCCTTCAGCTTCCGGATCACCTTCAAGGACGCGTCGGAGAGCATCCACACGCCGTTCCGGCGGTAGGCCGGATCGACCGAGTGGAACAGGTCCACGAGGTCATCGTAGGTCACCGTGCCGGTCTGGCCCGTGGCCCCGGTCTTGCCGGTGGCCGCCGCGGTCACGATGCCGTTCGGCTTGGACGAACCGTCACCCGCGGTGAAGTGCTCGTTGGTGATGCGGGCGATACGCTCGCCCAGGCTCCGGGCCAGATAGCCCGGCAGGTCGAACGCCGAATCCTGGAGGAGTTCGGTGCTGACCCGGATCAGCTTGGACGAATACTTGTAGGCGTTCAGGGTAACGACCGAGAAGGTCTGATCCTGTTCCGACACCTGGGCGTTCTCGGCCAGGATCGCCCCCTTGTTGCTGGTGTCGTTGACCGTCGGCATGTCCAGGGCCGAACCGGTCGCGGTGCGGATCACGGTGGCCACCTCGCGGACACCGCCGTGGGCCTTCATGGCCTCCTCAAGCTGGCGGTAGAACTCATCGGCGACGGTGTAGCCGCCGGCCGAGTCCGTCCCGACGGCCTGGGCACGCCGCTCCAGGATGGCCCGCTGTTCCGAGGTCAGCCCCTCGCGGCCACCGATCAGGTACGAGCGGAAAGCCGAATTCTCGTCCTCGATCCGCTGGCGGGCGTGGTCGGGCGAAATGTCGTCGCGGGCCGCCCGCTGGTACGAGCGGGCCTCCAGGGCGGCCTCCTGGGCCGCCAGCCGCTCCTCTCGGGCGATGCGGTCGGCCAGCTTGTCGGCCTCCACCATCATGGTGTCAAACCGGGCCTCGATCTCCTTGGCCTCAGCTTCCGCCGTGGTGTCCGTGACGGTGGTCAAAAGGTCGCGGGCGTCAGCAACCAGCTTCGAACGCTGCTCCCGCAAAGTAATCAGGTTGGACATATGCACTCCTGGCATAAAAAAAGCCGCCCGGAGGGCGGCTTGGTGAGGCGTGCGGGAGCACCCGCTACGCGAAATCGCGGATTTGTTTGAGTTTCCGGAGGCGGAATACTGTCGGCTTGAAAGTCGGGGATTGGCTGGACTGCCACCGTTCCAGCGAGCGTTTGGCCACGTCGATGGTCGTGGCCCGGTAGGCCGGAAAGGCCACCGCGGAGACCTCGAAAAGGTCCACGTCGATCAGGGTCCGGGTCGTCTTGCCGTCCCGGTGGTCCCAGGCGTCCGCCTGGGTGGTGAAGCCGAACGACATCGCGTCCAGAAGGCCGGTCCGGATCTCCTCCTGGACATCCCGGCCCAGAGTGGTGTCGGGGAGGTCGATCTCGACCCGCAGGCCCCGTTCGTCCTCAGCCAGCCGCAAGGACCCGTTTTTGGTCCGGCCCAGCCGGCGGGCCGGGTCGTGGTCAGCCAGGGCGTACACGTCCTGGCGGTCCTGGAGAGACCGGCGGAAGGCCCCCGGCTGGATGGTTTCGACGAACCCGCCCAGGTCTTCCGACGGCGAGTTGAAGACGGCCGCGTAGCCGATCAGGGTCTGGCGGCCATCCTCGGCCGCCCGGACCTCCAGGCCCTGGAGGGCTCGAATCTCACGCATCGGGGGTGCCTACCTGGGGATTGTTCATGAAATGTTCCCAAGAAAGCCCGGCCGAAACATGCTTCCACGTTCGCCCGCGGCGGATCTTGTAGACGTTGTCGGCGGTCACGCCGTACTGGGCTGGGCGGCCAAAGCTCGGGCAGAACGTGACGACCGGCGGATATCCGCAACCTGATCAGCAGTCAGGACCGCCTGCACACAACGGCCCTTTACATCACGGTCCCGCAGGTTGTCCTTTTGAGTGCCGAGCCAGAGGTGGTCAGGGTTGATACACCCCGGTCTGTCACAGGCGTGACAGACATTAAGGCCATCCGGTATTGGTCCCTTCCAAGCGGCGTATGCGAGACGGTGAGCCCCAACAACAGCATGCCCGTGACGAACACGGCCATGACCGCTTTCGTTCGCTCCACCGGTCCACATCCAGCATTCGCCGTCAATGCGTACTTTGCGAATCAGCTTCATCTTCGCTTTTTCTTTTTCAATAGGATTGGTCAGGTCCATTACGTCTCTCCTGTTGCCAAGAAAGACTTTGGCGTGCTGGGCCGCCAAAAATCGAAATTCTTATTCCTGATTGACGGCGGCGTTACCGACGGCATTCCCGGCGGTGCCGGCCTCGATCTGGGCCACCCCGGCCATGTTCTGCTGGAGGTACAGACTGTCCCCGCCGGGCATCGGCGGAAGTTCTTCCAAAGACCTAGCCTCGTTCGGAGTGAAAAGGCCGCCCTGTACGCCGCGGACCAAAGCTTCCATGCGGTCCTTGAAGGCTCCGCGAAGCAATCCATTCAGGTTGAACTTGACGTACTGTCGTCCGCCTGACCGGGCACTGAACAGCTTGCGGTTCAGTTCGGATTCCCAGACGGCCACGCGGGGAGCGATGCAATACTTGACGAACTGAATGTCGTCCTGCTCCGCACTGGCATAGGTCCGACCTTCCGACGACTGCAACAGGGACAGAGGAACGCCGTAGATCGACGCCACCTCTTCTTTCTGCATCCGGCGGGTTTCGAGAAACTGGGCGTCCTGGGGCGGAATCCCGACCTCGTGGAGCTTGATGCCCTCCTCCAGCACGGCAGGCCGATGCTGGTTGGGGCCGCTGAACCGTTCGGCCCAGGACTCCTTGAGGCGGGCCACGGCGGCGTCACTCAGCCGGCCAGGGCATTCCAGGATCACACCAGGGCGGGCGTCATTCTTGAAGAACCGGGCTCCGAAATCCTCCGCGGCCTTGGCCAGCCCCACGGCCCCGCGGGCCTGTTGGATCGGCGACAGGCCAACAAGCCCGTCCAGGCCGAAGTGTTTCAGGTGGATGACCTCGGACGCCGGGATCTCCACACGGGTCCCGTCGCTGAGGCCGGCCAAGTACCGGACCCGGCCGGCCCGGCGTTCCACGGTCATGCGGTCGGGGAGGAGCGGCAGGAGGGCCACGACATCGCCCCGGCCGTTGCGTTCCAACGCGGCGTAGGCGTTGCCCCACAAATCCAGGTGGGGCTGGAGGGTCTGACGGAAGTCCACCGACGACTGGAATTCGTTGGGTTCGACCCCGAGGAGCCACGGGAGGGTCCCGCCCTCGATCCGCTGGGCTCCGGCCTCGCTCCACTGGTACACGTGGACCGGGAGGGTCCCGACGGCCTGGGCGATGCGGGCGACGCACGCATAGACCGCCGTCACAGTGGTGGCGTTGGCCTCGTTGATGCTGACGCCGGCCTCAGTCGGCCCGCCGCCAAGCCAGTTGACCAGCCAGAGGTCCGGGTTGGCCAAGCTGGTGGAGGGATTCTCGGGGCTGGCCCGCTCCTCCTGCCGCTTGCCAAAGGGCCAAAGTCTCATGGGATTTCCGGCAACAAAAAAGGCGGCCTGGGGCCGCCGTGACGCAATCGTGGGGGTTATCGTTTATTTATGCAGCGAGGCCGCACAGGCGGTACTACAGGCAAACCAGCCCGCGTTCCTCATAGACGGACCGGCCATACTTGGCCTCCGGATTCGACATCATGAGGGCGACGCCGTCCAACGCGGCCATCAGGGGATCGATCTTGGCCGACCCCGCCGCCTGCTTCGTGATCGCGATGGCGTTGCCCTTCGGCTCCACCTTGGCGTTCGACACGGCCCAGGCCATCAGGGCCTGATCGGCGTGGACCAGGGACCCCTCCGCCAGCTTCCGCTCCGCCGTCTTGATGGCACCGGCCAGCCGCCAGCCTTGGGGAATACCGACCACCCGATCACCCGCGATTCCGCGGTCGGCCAAAGCGTCCACAATGCTCCCGACCCCGACGGGGTCCAGGCCGACGCGGTCCAGGAGGCCGGTGGCCTCGACTTGGGCCACGATGTCGGCCACGGCCTCCACGTCGTCGCCCAGCCGCTCCACCACGTCCAGGTCACCGTCACGGGCGAAGTCCAGCAACCGCCCGGCTTCGGCCTTCCGCCGCTCCAACACGCTGGTGTGTGCCCAGGCGTGTGACCACAACAGCCACTCGCGGGTGACCCGGTCGCGGCCCAGTACGGCCAGCCCCAGGAGGTCGTCCAGGCCGCCGCCGTCGATCCCGACCGTGACCACGTCGGACCGGTCCAGGATGGCTTGGAGGTCCAGCTTGGGGTTCCCGTTGGGTTCCCAGTAGTCGGCTCCCACCCAGCGGTCGGACCGCAGGGCCAGACCGATCTCCACGTTGAGATGTTGCGAGGCCCAGCGGCGTAGTTCCTCCTCGCCGGCCTCCTTGGCCGCCTCGTAGTCGCTGACCAGCCGTTCGACCGTGACAGACAGCCCGCGGTTCGGCGTGACCATCCACCAGTTCTTGGGGTCCCGCCAGTCAACGTCCGGCGGAAATTCGTACAGGACCGGCAACATGGCCCCTTTGATCCGGCCATCCCGGATGGCCCTGGCCTTCAGGAGTTCGGCCCGGAACACGCCGCTGGGCGGGCGTTCCGACTGGGTCGTGATGACCACCAGGAACCCCTCCGGCTGGGAAATCAGGCCGCCGCGAGCCTGACCAACCACCCGGTCGGCGTCGGGGCTGGACCCGACGACATGCAATTCGTCGATCAACACCCCGGCGGGCCGCACGCCCGTCAAAACCGACGGATCGAACGACTTGACCACCAGCGTGGCCCCGTTGGTCCGATCCGTCACCTTCTTCAGATGGGCCTGGACGTGGAGCCGCTTGGACAAGTATTCGTCGGCCTCGATCATCCCCACGACCTGATCCATGGCCAACGCGGCCACCTGGAGGGTCGGGGCGACCAAAATAAACTCCGCCCTGGGACGCCGGTTCAGCAGCAGCGAGACCAGCATCAGGGCGGCCCCGTAGCTGGTTTTCGAACTCTTCTTGGGGGCGAGGCAGAAGAGTTCCCGGATGTTCCGGACGTTCGTGGCTGGGTCGTACGAGCCATGGAGGGCCTGGACGATGTCGCGGAACCACTGGCCGGCGGCGGTCTCCAGCGTCGGCTTGCCCGGCACGTCCGGCAACCGGAGCCGGTTGAAGATCCGGACAGCCTTGTCGGCCTCCTCCTGGTTCAGCGGCAGATCGGGAACCAGGGTCCGACCGGTTTTCAACCGGTCACCCCAGTCCGGGCACGCGAGGTTCCAGGTCACGCCAGGATGTCGGCCCAGTCGTCACTGACAGTGCCGGCGGCCCGGCGGGCCGCTTCCTTCTTCCCGACGGATTCGTCCGGGAACAGCCGGTTGGCGAGTTGCCGCCGCTGGGTGACCGCGGCCTCAAGCTGGCGGTAAGCACCCAGGGCCACCTTGATCTCCGGGGCCGTGTCGGCCATCGCCTGGAGCTTCCGGATACGGGTGTCCAGCCGGACGTAATCCACGATCAGTTCGACAGGCAGGCCGTGCACGCGGTCAGCCAGATCGGTGACGACGCGGCGGAACAGCCGGCGTTCATCCGCGGTCAGGTCCCGCGGGGGTTTGGGTTCGGTCATGTCGGGGTTCGGCTTCAGTGTCGGCCGGTTCGGGGCCGGTCAGGTGTCGGTCCGGCCCTCAGGAGAGCCGGGGGAAAAGAAACGCAGATGAGGCCCCACGCGGTTATTCCCCCGTGGGTTGCGGAGATTTCGACCCGCCCCTGGGGTTGGCAACATTGTTAGTCTTGCCGGCCGGGCCGCTCGGCCATCCGGCGGGATCGCTCCGCCGCAGTCTTGGCTCCGTGGCAGGTTCCGCACCGGACCCGGAGGTTGGCCCGGTCCAGCGGCTCGCCGCCGTCGCGGAGTTCCACCACGTGATCGACGAACAGGCGGCACCCGGTCCGCCCGCAGTCCTCGCAGCGGTTGCCCCGCTCCTGGACCACAGCCCGGCTGAGGCTTCGCCACTCTGGGCTGATGTAGAACGGATTAGCCCGCTTGGGCTCGGGCCGGGCTGACCGGATGTCGGCCGTGGTGACCTTGGGCTTGATAGACTGCAGGCGGGCCATTCAGTCCTTGAACTTCCGTCCCTCTCGCCACTCCCGCCAAGCAATGGCGATCCGGAGGGCGAGGAACACGGCGGCACCGACGGCCATCATGACCTGATACCCGTCGGTCACCAGCGGCAACCACCACGAACTGGTCAAGGCCGTGGAAGCCGCGGTGGCGTCAGCTACTTTGTCGAACATCCGGGGTTCCTCAGCCGGGGGTCGGGGAACCCGGACGCAATACGGGGGGATAATTCTATTTAGCAGCAGAGCCGCAGAGCGGTGCACCCCCGTTCGGAAACCAAGTTGTCCGGCTACAGCGTCAAGTCGCAGTGCGGTGTATCGGCCGTGACCACCCGAATTGTCTTGGATCAAGGCGGGGGTGGAAAAATTGCGGTAGGAACTATATTCGTTCGCCCCATAACATTATCTTGTAAAGCAGCCCGGCAATGCATGAAGAACTCAACACAATTGCTTGGACAGCCGACCTGGAAATTGGGTTCGAGAGTATCGATCAGCAGCACCAAGTCTTAGTAACGCTATACAATGACCTCGTACATGCATTGGACCGCAATGTCTCCGTGGCAATGAAGCGGGAGTTCCTGTCCAGCGTTCACTCCTACTTTCTCGCCCACATGGCTCACGAAGAGGCCAAGCTTCGGGAGCACAAACATCCGAAGACGGACGAACATATTGGTCTCCACCGGGAGGCCGAAGCTGCCCTTGCAGAAGCTATTCGGCAATCGGGCGAACACCTTGACCCATTTCCAATCGCCCAATTCCTGAGAGGGCGGATACTTGCCCACATTTTAGTTGAAGACCGGTCGATGTTCAAATCGTTGGCAGAGGCGTCCGAGGCTGCCGAGTAGAGCACCGCCCGATCCCACAAGCCATCCGCAGCCATTCACACGGTGGTGTCAATAGTTGCTGACCGGAGCCGGGCGGGTGCCGGCGGAGAGTAGCCACCCGGCAGCCTGTACCAGTCCCCCAGCAGATCCAGGGCCGCCTCCAGGTACCCCTTCAGGGCCTCCCTGGACCGCCCGGTGATCTCCCCCAGCCGCTCCAGCGTGGTCTCCTGGACCACGATCCACTCCAGCACCCAGGCCAGCGGTCCAACGGCCTGGACGGCCTTGCGGTAGTCGGTGGCGGCGGCCAGACGGGCGTCGGAGTAGCCGGCGGGGTCGAACCCGCTGGAACCCGTGGCCCGTTCGGGGTCGCGGGCACCCGCCACGCCCAACACGTAGCTCACGTAAAGCCTGGACGCGGCGTCATACTGGCGGCCTGTCAGGCCCCCCCGGTGGTACATGCGTTCGACCGGGCTTTGCACCACGTGGCGGCGGATACCCGCCACCATGGTCTCCTGGGCCTCCAGGCCCGCGGCGTGCTGGGTCCGGTACGCGATGTTGTCCTGATCGGCCTGGGCAGCCTTGCGACGACCGCCCATCACTCGGTCTCCAGGCCTGCGTCAAACTCCGCGTCGGCCATGCCGGCGGCCTCCAGGCGGGCCTGGGCGGCGGCCAGTTCGCGGGCCATGCGGGCGACCCGCGGGCCGGCCACCAGGGCGCCGTACCGGTGGGCAACCTCATAGGGGGCGGTGATCTGGGCGAGGTCCAGGTATTCGTGAAAGACTTCCCGGACAGACCGGGTATCGCAAGTGTCCATTATCCAGTCTCCAAGTGCAGTGCGGCACTGGAGGTATTTAGCCGGACCACTCAAAATCCGGTCCCGGCGGGTCACCGTGATAAATAGTACCCGGAGCCCCGCAGTCCCTGGCTTGCTCATGCGGGACACTTCATCTCCGAGTGCAATCGCGACGAAGGCCCGCCGGGTTTCCCTGGCGGGCCTTTTTTAGCGGAAACTCGATTTTTTCACGACCCCATCAGGTCACCCACTCGATCCAATGGGACTTGTCATCAAGCCTCATCTGGACCTGCTCCCCCGCACACTGAATGAACGTCGCTTGGAAAGCGGTCCAAGCCGGGCCGGTTGCCCCGATGCCGGCCCCGATGAACGAAGCTGCAATCGCGGCGACGGCGGCCGCGATTGTGCCTTGCTGAATACAGTTCTGCACTGCACCACCGAGGTCGTCCGGGCCTTCGACGGTCAAGGTCAACTCATGCCTGAGCTTCTTCATCTTAACATGCGGGACCCAGCCATCCCATTCGACACCCGTCGGTTGAAAGCTGTCGTCGAATACCGCGATAGTGTTCTGATAGAGAATGGCCATTTTTCTCCTCCCTGGAATCATTAGCGGAGACAGCCATTATGGTTCTGATAACAAAAAGTCAGCATTCACAACTTTAGTGATATGATTTCGTAGCCTGCATTCAACGCTTCGAACATACTTCCGCAACCCACTGGTCCGTCGTCAGGGTCTGGAGCCCCGCCGGGAACTCCCCGCAGGCCGCCGGCCATCGGGCCGTGAACGCGGCCAGCCGGGGATCGGGGACGGTCGTGCGGGTGCCCGCCTGGACGGTCCGGAACCACCCGTCACGGGCGGCCCGGTGCCGGACGGAGTTCACGGGGGCGGCGGTCCGGGTCCGGCTTGACCGGCCGTGGCCGGTGGTCATCGGGACGCCGCCACCCCTCAGCCTTGGCCCTCAACTGGATCGTGACCCGGCTGCAGCCGTGCCGCTGGCCCAGCCGCTCAAACGTCACGCCCTCGACCTCGAACCCGTGCCGGATGGCCGGCCAGTCCAGGGCCGGGGCGGTTTTGCTTCGCTTTCCCATGCCGGGATAGTACCTGGGCGGGCGGGTCGAAGTCGAAATGCAATATCCGTCCGGCAGGTTGGCGGAGAGCAACACAGGGTCAGGCAAAAACCCCCCGTTATCATGGTTTCCTTAGATATATATAAGGTGCCCATGATAACGGGGGGTTTTTTCAAGCCGACATCTTCTCGCCCTGCCGACGGCGAACCTCCAGGACCTCACCGTCGGACAGGACGTGACGCAAGTCGTACCGGCTGTACTGGGCCAGCACGTCGCAGATCTTCAGCCACAGGCTGGCCGACATCACGAGCCAGTGGTGTGGGTCGTCGCCGCGTTTGCGGAATCCCAGGTTCCGACCCGCCGACTGGTTGAAGGTATCGACATGGGCCAGCCGGATACAGACATCCACGCCCAGCCAGCCGTTCAGCACCTCGTGGAACTCGTGTTCGTCAGGTCCCATGTGGAGCATGACCTGGGCGATGTCCTGCCCGATCATGCCGTTCGACCCCTTGGCCCCGGCGTGGGTCTGGGTCCGCTCGACCTCCCGCCCCTTGTTGGTGATCACGAAGAAGTCCTGGCCGTGGGCGGCCCGGAACCGCTCCACGACCGCCGGGACGTTGGCGGCGGTGCAAGCCCGGTCGAACGTCACCCTGACGGTGTCGCGGGCCAGCCGGGGACACTCCAGTTCGACCACGGTCCACCCGGCCTTGCGGCGTTCGGCCAGCGTCTTCCTCGACTGCCCCAGCACGGTCACGGGTTCCAGGTTGGCCGCGATCAGGGTGGGCAACACCTCGGTGGTGGTCGCGACCACCCGGCGGGCCAGACCGGCCCACCATTTCCGCTCCCGCACCATCCACCGGTTTCCGGCGGCCCGGCTGTAGATCGAATGGTCGCCGGCCGGGCCGTACTCGCCGGAGTCCCGCACCGTGACATCCCGCCACGCTTTCGCCGATCCCCCCGCGATCTGGAGGGCGTCCTGGAACGTCAGGCCCAGGGGGGCCTCCCGGAGGTCGTCCCAGACCCGGTACTTGTCCAGGGTGTGGCCGGACTTCCGCCACACCGGCTCGGCCCGCTTCAACGCCTGCACCCACTCGACCGTGTCCGCCCGCCGGGTTTCCAGGATGTCGTGGGCGGCGACCTCGTCATGGACCGCGAGAGCCAGACCCATTTCGGCCTGGAGCATGTCGTAGCGGTCGGCAGCCTCCTGCCGGTGGTCATGCCCGGTGCCGTCGGCCCGCTCCTCCAGCGACACGCCACCGAAGCGAGCCCGCCATTCCGGGTGCCCCTTGCCCCGTTCTCCGGCTTCCACCGGGGCGGAACGTCGCCGCGTCATCTCCCGCCAGACCCGCCAGAAATCGCGGTGCCAGAACCGCCGGGAATGCGTCCAGGTCGTCCACGCCTGCATCAGCCCATGCTGGGTGAACCACACGGGCCACCGGTTCCCGACGGCGTCCCACACGGCCCGGTGCCGCTTCTCCAGGGCCTCCAGGGCTTCCGGCTGGAGGGTCGCAACTGCCCTCCAGAGCGTGGTGTACCCGGCGGCCAGGGCCGCCCCGGACGACAACGGCGTGAGCTTCAGCCGGCCGCAGACCTCGCGGTATTCGGCCTCCCACGCCCGGATGACCACAGCATGGTAGCGACCGCCCGCCGCGGCCTGCATGGCGTTGAATTCCGCGGCCTTCTCGGCGGCGTTGTCGTAGGAGATGAAGGCGTACATGGAGGGCCGGCCGGTGGCCCCGATGGCGGCCATGATCTCGCTGTGGGCGGCCATCAGCCCGCGGGTTTTGCCCGACCCTTCGGGACCCTTGAGCCACGCGAAGTCATGGCTGACGACGGCGTCCACCACGGCTCGCCGGGTCAACGCCGGCACCACATCGCGTGTCGTGGCCCCGTCCTGAAATCGCTGCTCCAGGTCGGACAAGTCCCGCCCCCGGACGGGGTCGATCCAACACACGTTGGCGTCCGGGTCGGGGTCCCCCGGAATGTTGTCGTTGGCCTCGCCGTGCCCGTCTCCGACCCGCCGGGCGGCCTCCTGCCGCCCCCGGTGGTCCATCGTCCACATGCGGATCAGGACCCCCATGGGGCGATCCAGGCGGCCCTTGACCGGCCGGGCATCCCGCCCGCAGAGATAGGGGGCTTGGTACTTCTCCTTCATGATCGACGACGGGTTGGTGTCGGCCACGCTGTTGTTGAAGCGGGCCACCCATTCGCCCTTCACGTACTCCAGCCGGTACAGCCGGGGCCACTCGCCCCAGGCCCGCCGGCACGCCTCCCGCAACTTGCCCTCGCAATGCAGGCGTTCGGCCTCGCTGAGCGGCCCGGCGTTGATCGTGCCGCCGATCCCACCCACCGCCTGGGGCCGGGCACCGATCAGGAAGGGTTCGGGGCGGTGGAAGAGTTCGTTGGCGTCGCCCGCCCTCCGCTCCCGCAGGGTTTCCCACAGGGTGAGTTGCGGCACCCGCGTGCCCTCCGGGATGCCGAGCAGGTTCCCCGGCCCGACAACCCGGCTGCCGTGGGGAAGCCGGCGGAACTGTTCCGGAAACCTCAGGGAGGCGTCGGCCTCGATCTCCGCCGGTACCTCGAGGATGGTCTTGACCGCCCGATGGATGTCGTCCCAGTGGGCAATGAATCCCGGCCGCATCGCCCGTCGGTCCAGGCGGTACCGGTCCACGGCCATCCACGAATCGAACAACACGTGGATGTGGATCGACTTGTTGCCGGACCAGCACGCCGTGATCCCCAGGAAATCGGCGTACCGGCTGAAATGCTCGAAGACCCGGCCCAGCGGAGCGTCCACCGGCTTCTTGCCGGCCGACCGGCACCACCGCAGTTGTTCGCGGAAGAAGTCCAGCGACTTCACATCGAATTCAACAGTGTAGCACTGGGGCAATCCACCCCAGACCCGCTTGGACGGTTCCGTCCATTGCTCCTTGCCGTCCGGCCCCACGACTTTCCGGCCGAACAACAAGCTGTTGGTGAAGAACGTCAGTTGGGGCTGGTAGGCGGCCCACTCGTGCATGCCTTCCCGGCGGATCTCCAGGGCGAGTTCCTGCGACCGCCCCCATTCCTTTTGGGTGTCGCTCACACAGAGGTAGCTGGCTTCGGTGGGGTCCCCGTTGGTGACCACCAAGTACCGCCAGATGAACTTGGTCGCGAAATCGTTCAGGGGGTTCTGGGTCAGCCGCCGGAACTGGTTGAGGGGCTTCGGCCCCAGCGGGGCGATGTACTGATCCCATAGGTCAAGAATGGGCTTGTGGTCGTCGTGCATGATGGTTGCCGTCCAAACCCGGCAACAAGACACACTGAGAGCGATCAATGGAAGTCATGGTTGCCGTTCCGAATAGCCGTTCCAAAGGCGAAGAGACGCGGCGTGGACCGGAACGGCTTTGTCCTTCCGCCTGGGGATCAGCCAAGCGTCGCCGCGTCTACCGTTATTTATGCGGTGCGGGATTCCTCCCGGTCAAAATTCAGATCGCCTCTTCCGGCCACCCGTCCAACATCAACTTGATGTTCGCCACGCCCATCTCGAATTTCTCCTGGTCCGGCCAGGGCATCCCCGGTCGGCCGGTCTCCAGGATTTGCTCGGACCCGTGATCATAGATCTCGTAGGTCTCGACGCCGCGATGGCCACGCCACACCCCAGGCTCCACCTGGGTCCATGTGACCTTTTCAATGGCGGCCATGATCACGCCTCCGCTTTCACCGGGTTCACCAGCGACATGGCCTCGTGGACGGTCAACTGGAGGGTATAGGCGTGGTCTTTGATCGCTTCGGCGTTGTAGACGTTCGACAACGCGATCAAGACAGGCCCGAAGTCGCCAGGGGCCGCGAGGAGCTTGACGACCTGGATCAATTGTTCCGTCACGGACGCGGACGACCGAATATTGTCCATTTGGTCAGGAGAGACGCCCCCGGCACATTTTCCGGCCCGGCCGAGAAAGGTATTCAAGTCACTCATGTCACACCTTTGCTGTGACCCTGCTGGTCACCGTGAAGGCCCCGCGGACGGCAATCCGCGGGGCGACGGGGGACACAGGACGACGGCCTTGACACAGCCCGCCGGGCGGCCAAGCCGGCGGGAATTCGTTTTGGCGATCGTGTCGTTTGTCTTGCGTCCGGGGTTGCCGCCCCACGGGGCTATTAGTGCGGCGATCCGGCAGCCCCAGTCAAAATTCCAGACGGCTCGCCAAGCCCTTGAAAAACTTGGGCGTCAATATTTTCTCGACCCCGCCGGAGAAAAACGTCCCCTCCACCCTCCTGGACATTGGCCGAACCATGTTCCTATTATGTTCTTTTGACCGCCCAGGAGGACCCCATGGCCGACGACACCACGCCCCCGCAGACCGGCACCGATTCAAAGGAGGCGTGGCGGGCCAGGGTCATGGTCCTGGGCCAGTTCACGGCCTACTTGCTGGGCCGCCTGGGGGCGTCGCCCGAGGAAGTCCACCGTTGGTCGTCCACGTGGCACACCGGGGACTTGGTCAGAATGTGTGCCATCCAGAATGAAATCATCCGGAAGCTGAAGCCGCCGCCGGGCCGCCGGAACGGCAGTTGAACCCGGCCAGAAATGGGGAATACACTCCAGGAGGTTCAATCACCACGGAGCCCCGGCGGCCATGGCCGACCCCACCGACGACTTGACCGCCGTGACCGCCCAGGTGGTCGCCGCCTACACCGGCAACAACGCCGTCCCGGCCGGGGACTTGCCGGGCGTGATCCGCTTGGTCCACGCGGCGTTCCGGAATCTGGGCCAGCCCCAGGAACCCGTGGAACCGGACCAGCAACCGGCCGTGCCCATCAAGAAGTCCGTGTCCCCGGACACCATCGTCTGTTTGGAATGCGGGTACCGCGGGAAGATGCTGCGGCGGCACCTCGACACCGCCCACGACCTGACGCCCGACGACTACCGGCGGAAATGGCGGCTGCCCGCCGATTACCCCATGGTCGCCCCAAACTACGCCGCTCAGCGGTCGGAGATGGCCACCCAGTTGGGCCTGGGCCAGAAGGGAATGGCGGCCCGCAGGTCGGCCCAGGAGCCCGCCCAGGAGGCCCCGGCCAAGGGCCGGAAGCGGGCGAAGCCGAAGGGTGAATGACCCGCTGGCGGAAACCCGTCGTAACCTCGCCCAGTCCGATCTGGAGGCCCGCTTGGATCTCTGCGACGAATCCGGCGGGTTGCCACTTGCCCTCAACCGGTTTCATTGGCCAGTGGTGGCCCGAACCGTGGCGGTAAGTCCGGCCTCTTCGGCACACGTGTAGTGCCAGGGCCGGTCCTCCGGGTCCCCCGCCCAGCGAGGTTGCCCAGCCATCACGGCCTGACCACAGCCAACGCATACCGGCTGGGTTGCCCCATTCGGCTCCATCTCGGCATTGGTGTAGCGGGTCATTATGGTTACCTTCTGCTTTCGTTCGAAGATAATACAAATTATCGGTTGCGGTGCGGCGTCTGCCTCCGGGACGGTAATGGTATCGAGAAGCAACCGTCAAGGCGGCCACGGGGATGATACCAATAGATAGAGGGAAGCCATCGAGCCTAATCCAATCACGTGTTATGGTTACCAACAGAAACGGCCTCAATGACCGGGATACTGCCCGGATAGACGCCCTGATCGGCATAGGCCACTAGCTTTCCGATCCACCAGGAGGCCGTCTACGACCTCCTGGGCGAAGATCCCCAGCCCCTCCTGGGCTTCCCGGATGACCGCCGCGGGGAACCCTGCCTGGACGGCCACCAGGGCATGGTCCAGGGGCATGAACCACGTGATCCCGCAGAGGGCCAGCGAGCGGCTACGCTCGCTCGGGCGGGTGCCGGCCCGCGGGGACTCCCAGGCCAAATACCCGGCGGGTTGTCACCCGAATTACCCCCCACCCCCGGTCACCGTTCTTTTTCACGTCCGGACGACCACACCCCCAAATTGCTGTCTACGAGACAATACGAGGACCACGCCGAATCCAACAAAGTGACGTAATATCATTGCTTTTGGGCTGCTGAATTTTCCCATTGCTTTGCACTGCAAAGCATGCCCAACATTTCGCTATGGAACCGTCTCTAGCATCAAAGGGCAGGATCATTGTCGTAGAGGACAACACCCTTTGCCTGTCGGCATTTTCTGCATACCTGGAGGCAAGAGGTTTTTCTGTATCCGGATTCAACTCTTGCGGACAGGCCCTTGAATTTTTAACAAACCCGCACCCGCCTGTACTTTGTATTTTTGCGGACCTACACCTAGAAGGCGGCCTGCCGGGAGTCGAATGGCTAATGGCGTTGAAAGAGGCAGCACACGGGGTCCCGGTCATCGTCGTAACAGGCGACACCACGCCAGAAGGAACCTCGATAGCAGTGAAGGCCGGCTACCCAGTTTTGATCAAGCCCTTCACCCCCCAGGTGGTCAAGCTGATCCTCGACTCCATTACGGACGGGCACCCGCTGCTGACCCTGTAGACCAGAAGCCATCCGCACTGTCAGCCCGAACGGTCCCACCACACGATGCAATCGACGGCAGTTGCCGGACACAACCCAAAGGTCGGCATGCGGCCGGGCATCCAGTGCAGAAACCACCTTGGGTTGGTGGAGCTTTGCATGCATAAGGGTTAGAACAATTCAGCTTTAGCTGAATTAGACGATGACGATGGCCGCCAAGAAATTCCAGGTCCTCCTTGTTGAGGACGACGCATTGTCAGCATGGGCAATGGAAGAGTATCTTACTTCTGCTGGATACGTGGTGGAAACTGTTGGTGATGGCGAACAAGCACTGTTCGCATTCACGGATCGGCCCGCCGATGTACTGGTGACCGATTTGAACATACCAGGGCTCCACGGGCTGGAGCTAATTCGCCGCCTCCGCGAGACGTGGCCGTTCTTGCCGGTGGTCGTTGTTACTGGTCACCCGCCGGCTGACCGTCTGGCCGACATCCAGCGGGACCACCTTGGCCCCACGGTGCTGGTGGAGAAACCTGCCAGCCCTGAGCATGTTCTGGCGGTGCTCGATACCGTGTTCACTGCGTAGGGAGCGGCCCCGGCCAAAGTGCCGGGGCCGACCTGATCCTGAAGAACGCCGTGCGTTCAACTGCCATCGACACCAACGCGGCGACCCGAACCGCTCTCCAATCACGACGGCATCCGCCCCAGCGGGATTTCGGGCAGGTCGGGAAGCCGGAGCCCGCGAACAGCCTCGTCCAGTACGTCCAGGGTGAAGCCGTGGCCGTACCGCGACGACATCCCCGGCGTGGCGTGGCCCATCAGGCGGTCGATCAACCGGCCGTCCAGCTTCGACCGTCGACAAGTGTCCTCGTACAAATGCCGGAAGGAGTGGAACACCTTCTCGCGGTCCGTGATGCCCAGGCGGGTCAGGAGCCGGCCGAACTTCCGGCTGAACTCCTTGGTCAGCTTGCCGTCCACCTCGGTGAGGTTGGGGAACAGGCGAGTCTTCCCCTGCTTCCGAATGGCGGCGACGTAATCCAGGAACCCGAGTTCGACCAATCGGGGGTGGATCGGGATTTGCCGCCGGCTGCTGGCATTCTTGAGGGTCTGGCCCTCGCCGCGGGTATCGATTCGGATGAACCGGATACCGTCTTCCTCCCGGATGTCGTCCAGGGTCAACTGGCCGATCTCCTCCAGGCGGGCACCGGTGAACAACCCGATCAGGGGTATCCAATAATCGGCCGACCACGTGCCGGACCGGAATATCTTTGACCCAAAGATCACCTTGAGATCGTCCTGGGTGAACGGGTGGCGTTTCTTCTCGCCGTTGTCCTTAGTGTTGACGGCGATCCGGTTCGCCGGGTTCACTACAATGTGGCAGTTGACCTCAGCCCAGGTCAAAACGGCCTTCAGTCCCCCCAGGAACTTGTTGATGGTCGCAGCAGACATCCGGACGATGTTTTCACCGTCAGTCATCACGATGACCTCCAGGGCCGTCTTGCCCCGGAAGCGGGCCGCCTGAGTGTTGGCGGGCATCCGCATCAAGGCGGCCTTGAAGTCCCGGACGTGCTCCTTCGTGATGGCCGTCACGGGGTCCTGGAGTTTGACGCCAGTGATCTCGCTGAACAGGCCAAAACCTCGGCGAAACTCCCGCATGGTCTTTGGCGTAGGCTTCCGCTCGGCCTCGTACCCGTCGATCACCTGGGCGAACGTCAGGCCGGCCTGGAGAGTCGGCGACGACGCGGGAGCGGTTAGGGTCACCACCGGGTTCTGGACAGGTGCTGTGGTCGCAGGTCGGCCCACCGGTGGGATCTCAGTGGGGATCTCGACCTCCAGGTCCCAGTCGCCGGCCTGCTTCCGCCGCCTCTCCCGCAGGGCCTTGAGCCATGCCCGGCATATCGCAGACCGGAGAAACCGGGTCGAGTTCCCCCGCGGGTCTGGGTTCAGTCCCTGCTCCTGAAGAAAAAATTCGATCTCCAGATCCACCTCGGCATGGGTCAGGCCGGGGTCGGCCACCAGAGCCGCCAAGATCCGTTCCAGCTTGTCCTCCTCCGTCCGGCAGCCCGTGAAGTCTAACCGGACCGTGGCCGCTTCCATGATCTCCTGGACTAAGGCGGGATTGCCCGCGGCAACCTTCCCGGCCAACCGGTAGTCCTCGTGGAGGAGGCTGAACGGTTCCGGATCGGGGGCCGACTGGGACAGCAGCCCACGCGACCGCAAGAGGTTCCGCACCGGGGATTCCTTCGGGGTCACGGCAAGCTCGATCTCGTCGGTCTCAAGCTTCCGGGCGAGCCACACCCCGGCTAGCCGGACGGCCTCCTGGTACGTGATCTCCGGGTCCCACCGGGGTTCGGTTTTGGGTAGCTGATCGACCAGCGAGAAGTCGCCGGTCTTGTGGGCGTGCTCCCACGCGACCACGCTCGGCGGCGGCCCTTTTGGTGCCTCCTGGCGTTCCTTCTCCTGCTGCTGAGCCTGAAGCTTCCGGCGGGCCGCCTCCAGTTCCAGGTCGATCTCGTCGCCGATCTGGCGGGCCATCCGCTTGGCCCGCGTGGGGTCCTTCTCGCCGGTGGACCGGATGATCTCCCGCTTCCCCACGACCACCCGGAGGTCGTCGGGGACCACCTTCCTGACCTGATAGACCCCGTGCCGGGACTTCCTGAGATTCGTCATGATCGGCATGCCTTTGGACCCCCAGATTGGACCCCCAGGCAGGCGAAAGAGCAAGGCTTTATGCGGGATTGAAGGTTCTCAAGGGTTCCAGTACTGCGAACCCGAGAAGTGGCGTCCCCAAGGGGATTCGAACCCCTGTCGCCGCCGTGAAAGGGCGGTGTCCTAGGCCTCTAGACGATGGGGACGTCGTTTCGGCGTGGGCGGTTATGTAGCCGACCGCCCGGCGCCGATCAAGCGCTTTTAACCGGGTCCCTGCGGTTTTGCCGCATCGTCGATCAAAAGCTGGATTCCCTCCTGCCCGTTCCAGCGGTCGATGCGCAGGACGCCGGCGATGTGCAGCGGCGCTCCGCCCGACGTCAGCAGGGCTTTTCCAAGCTCCGTCTCCAGCGCGCGGAAGGCGATCGCCTTCAGCCGGCCGCCGTCGGCGCCGCTCAGGATGCAGCGCACGTGGTTGGCGCCCACCACGTCGGCGCGCACCACGCGGGCGTCGGAGACGGCGAATCGCGGCTCCGCGTTGCCGGTGCCGAAGGGGCCCAGCTTGTCCAGCATGGTCACCAGGGCCGGCGTGCACGCCCCCACCGACAGCGCCCCGTCCAGCTCCAGCGTCGGCACCAGCGGGGCGGCCGCCACCTGCTCCGCCACCCGGCCCACCAGGAATTCCCGCAACTCCTCCATCCGCGCCGCCGCCACGGTGAAGCCGGCGGCCATGCGGTGCCCGCCGCCGGCGATCAGCAGCCCGGCCTGCCGCGCCGCGATCACCGCGGCACCCAGGTCCACGCCGCGCACCGACCGCCCCGACGCCTTGCCGATCCAGGCGCCGTCCGGCCCCTCCTCCAGCGCCACGACGCAGGTGGGGCGGCTGTAGCGCTCCTTCAGGCGGCTGGCGACGATGCCGATGACGCCGGGGTGCCAGCCCTCCCCCGCCACGAAGACCAGTTCCGATTCGGCGCCCGCCTGCGCCTCGACGCGCGCGATGGCGTCCTCCAGCACGGCGGCCTCCACCGTGCGGCGCTCGGCGTTGTGCGACTCCAGCCGCTGCGCCAGCTCCATCGCCTCCACGGGATCGTCGGTGGAGAGCAGCCGCGCGCCCAGGTCCGCCATGCCCACGCGCCCGCCCGCGTTGACCCGCGGCCCCAGGACGTAGCCGGCGTGGTAGGCATCCGGCCGCTCCTTCACCCCGGCGATGTCGGCCAGCGCCGCCAGCCCGGGGTTGGAGCGCCGCGCCATCACCTTCAGCCCCTGCGCCACCAGCGCGCGGTTCAGCCCGGTCAGCGGCACCACGTCGCACACCGTGCCAAGCGCCACCAGGTCCAGCCAGTCCATCAGGTTGGGCTCCGGCCGGTCCTTGAAGAAGCCGGCGTCGCGCAGCGCGCGGTTCACCGCCACCACGGCCAGGAAGCTCACCCCCGCCGCGCACAGCGTGCGGTACTCCCCGTCCTCGTCCAGGCGGTTGGGGTTGACGATGGCGACGGCCGGCGGCAGGCGCGGCTCCGCCGCGTGGTGGTCCAGCACGACGACCTCCAGCCCCGCTTCCGCCGCCGCCTCCAGCGGCGCGAAGGACGCGACACCGCAGTCCACCGTGATGACCAGCCGCACCCCCTCCCCATGCAGGCGCAGCAGGGCCGGCGCGTTGGGGCCGTACCCCTCCGCCCGCCGGTCGGGCACATAGACGCGCACCTCCGTCCCCAGCGCCCGGAAGAACCGCCGCAGCAGTGCCGCCGAGGTGGCGCCGTCGACGTCGTAGTCGCCGAACACGGCGATCGACTCCCCCGCCGTCACGGCGCGCGCGATGCGCGCGGCGGCCACGTCCATGTCGCGGAAGCGCGACGGGTTGGGCAGCAGCGCCTTCAGCGTGGGATTGAGAAAGGAGTCGCACGCCTCCTCCCCCACCCCGCGCGAGGCCAGCACGCGGGCGACGATCTCCGGCAGCCCGCGCCCCTGCGCCAGCGCCCAGGCCAGCCGCTCGTCGTACGCCCGCGCGTGCCAGCGCTTGCCGCCGAGGGAGGAACGGACGTTCAGGAAGCAGGGCGTATCGGTCATGGGAACCATGGTGCCACGGGCGGGGGCGTTCCCATAGCACGCAGGCGCGCGACAGGACCAGCGCACGGGACGCAGCGGTGCCCCCGCCTGTTGTCGGCGCATGCCCAACCTCAGCTTCGACTTCGGCCCCGATTCCAACGCGCCCGGTTTCAATGACCCGCGCGCCAAGGCGCTGGAGATCCACCGCCGCCTGTGCCTCGTCCACGGCTGCCCGGTGCCCTATTTCCACGACACCGATCCGTTGAGCGAGCTGGTCTCCTCCCTGCTCTCCCACCGCACGCGCAACGCCGAGTCCGGCCGCGCCTTCAAGGCGCTGCGCCGCCGCTGGCCCGATTGGGCGGCGGTGCGCGACGCCCCCCTGGCCGAGGTGCGGGAGACCATCGCCCCCGTCACCTGGCCCGAGCAGAAGGCCCCCCGCCTGCAGGAGATCCTGTGCCGCATCACGGCGCTGCGCGGCGGCGTCCTGTCGCTGGATTTCCTGGCCGGGATGCCGGTGGAGGATGCCCGCGCGTGGCTGCAGGCGCTGCCCGGCGTCGGCCCGAAGACGAGTGCGGCGGTGCTGTGCTTCAGCACGCTGCGCCGGGCGGCGCTGCCGGTGGACAGCCACCACCACCGGGTGGCGGCGCGCACCGGCCTGATCCCGCCGACGCTGGCCGTCGGCCCGGCGCACGCCGTGCTGGCCGCGCAGCTGCCGCCCGACTGGGACGCGCAGCGCGTCTACGACAACCACGAGGTCATGATGCTGCACGGCCAGCGCTGCTGCTTCTTCCAGAACCCGGCCTGCCACCGTTGCGTGTTGCTGGACCTTTGCCCTACGGGCCAAGCCCGCCACGGGCAGGGCCGGGTGCCCGCATGACGGGCGGGCCGCGCCCACGAGACGCGGCCCGCCTGCCCGGTTACGCCGTGGCCGTCTCCGGCGCCTTCGCCGGCTCCGCCTTCTTCGCCAGTGCCTCCAGCGTCCCGTTCTCCTGCGACACGACCTTCACCGGCACGTCGGTGACGGTGTGGCCGCCGTAGGTGAAGGTGGCGCGGCCGGTGCCGTCCTCGTTCAGCGTCGCGGCGCATTGGAACTGGGCGAGGTAGCAGCCGATGGCGGGCGGCGGCACGCAGACGACGTACTGGCCCTGCACGGCCAGCAGGCGCTGGTTCTTGCCGAAGCCCGTGTCGTGGATGAAGCCGGTGACCTGCGGAACGGTGATCTTCCCGTCCGGCGGGGCGATGGCCTGGGTGATGGTGGCATCGCCGGTCACCTGCCCGGTCGGCGCGTAGACGCCGAGGTTGAGGGTCAGGATCGCCGCGCCGGGCAGGCCGACATTGCCGGCTTCGAGCTTCAGCAGGTAGTAACCGACCAACGGATATTCCATGTTTCACTCCCGTATCTATGAAGAGCCCACCGTTTTGGTGGATGACGCGAGACTAGCGACCACAACGAAGCATCATCAACAAAACATATGAATCAATTTGTAGCCATACACGCATGTGGATAATATTATCCAAGGAAACACGCGCACATTTATGCACTATTTTGCTTCTGCATTCTTGCGCATGCAGATATCCGTCGGGCCGGTACGGTGACGCCCGGCGCGGGGGCGGCGGGGGCGGCGGGGGCGGTGCGTTCAGATATCCTCTTTCGCGACCGTTCCGGCCGCCGCAGGCACTGCCTATTTCCGCTTCCGTTGTGTCTCCGGACGACAGGGAGAGCCGCATGGGCGCTGTTCGAAGGGTTCGCCGGGCCGCCGGCCTGCTCGCGGCGGCATCCGCCGCAGCCGTGGCGTGGTTCTGCACCGCCGCGTCGGCCGCCTCGACCTCGGCGCCGGACCTGATCAGCGTCGGCTTCGGCGCCCACGACGCCTGGGCGCTGCGTTCCTCCACCGACACGCCGCGCCGGCGGTCGAACGACATGCGGCTGGAATACCGCTTCGGCACGTCGCTGCTGCCCTTCACCGATCCGTACGTGCGCTTCCACCCCTGGGTGGGGCTGGAGGCGAACACCGACGGCATGCTCTACGGCGCCGTCGGCATCCTGGCCGACATCCCGGTCGGCCCCCTGATCCTGACGCCCGGCATCGGCGCCGGCCTGTGGCGCCGCGGCGGCAGCAAGCACCTGGGCTCCGCCGTCGATTTCCGCAGCACGCTGGAGCTGGGCTACCGCTTCGAGAACGGCGTGCGCCTGTCCGCCTACGTCTCGCACATGTCCAACGCCGGCCTGACCGAGACCAACCCCGGCGCCGACACCGTGGGCGCCTACCTGCACGTGCCCGTGTCGTTCGTGTTCGGGCGGTAGCGCGGCTTGCGCCACCAGCATAGCCAAACGGGGCGCAACGGAGGCGCCCCCGGTCGCGTCACTCGGCCTTGAGCACGGCAGCCTTCTTCTCGATCCGCTGGCGCACGGAGTTGCTGCACCCGCCCGTGGCGTACAGGCCCGTGGTGCGCTGATTCGGCGCGTTCGCCCCGTGCGCGGTCAACACCGCCTCCGCCCGCCGCCGCTCGCGGATGGCCTCCTCGTAACGCCGGGTCAATTCATCCCACATCAGGGCGTCGACTCCCTGCCGCACCGCCCCGGCGAGAAACGGCGTCAACAAATCGATAGACCCCCAGCCGCAGATTTCATAGGTGACGTGCTCGTTTGCCGCGTCTTCGGCCGCTTGAAGCCACTTCTGCATAGTGATGTAATCAACATGGAAACTTGAGTCCGCTGCGTTCGCCGAACCGGCAAGCGCCGCACTCAGCAGGACAACGAGGCACGGGCGGGGAATGGAAAAGCGGCTTATCATGCGACGCCCAAACGCCTCCGTTCCGTTTCCAATGACGCAAACGAAACGTAAGTCACGCCGTTGGGGCGGTCCATAACAAATTGTCAGGTATGGACGGCTTCGGGAATGCACTGCGCCAGCGGGCGAGCGAAATCGGGCTTTCGGACGCGGAAGTGGCCCGCCGCGCCGGCTTGGACGTCGGCCGCTATGGCAACTACGTGCGCGGTTCCCGCGAACCGGACCTCGCGACTCTGGTGCGAATCAGCCGAGTGCTCCAGACCACACCGAACGCCCTTCTTGGCGTAGAGCCAATGGGGCAGGCCGAGCATGATCGGGTTCTGGCCGCATACAATGTGCTTGATGATGATGGGCGGCTACTAGCCGTTCGAGTACTCAACGCCATGGCCGAACATCACGTAGCGCGTGACAAATAGGCAGCGGTCTGCCGGCGCGCCTTGGACGAGGCTGCAACGCAAACTTCGGCTTTGCGCCAGGAGCGGAGATTAGCTCGCCTCCGACAGATCGATTTAGGATCCGAAACGGTCTTACCGTTTTCATATCAAGAGCACGCGATAGCCGTTGTTCGTCAAACTTTAGCATGTCGAAATATTTTTACTAATTATCCGGAATAAATAAATACCATACTACAATATTTATAGTATTTTGACAAACAAAATCCCGGATAAATAGGATTAGCAAATGTTACCTGATATATTATTTTAACGAATAATCTGAATTATACGCTATTACAGCCATGCGATAACTTGCTTTACATTGACGACCTTGGCGATGATGCAGAAAATTATCCCGATCAGCGCCGGCCAAAGCCAAAACTTCAGACTAAGAAAAGTGATTAATGACACCCACCAGCGAGGCCTCTCCGCCTCTGCAGCATCCTCAACGAGGGTGCCGTCCACAAGGAATGGCACCCAATACTTGCTACAGAAGTCAGGCGCGAGAAAATATCCATGCCCAGCCCCGTTGTGCCATCGATCTCTCACAGGTTGGCGACGAAAACCATACGTTCCGGCGGAGCCATACCCCCAAGTAATGCTCTCAGCAGTGGCTGGCCACGGGTCGCGGGTACCCACCTCGTTAAGCAGCGGCCCCACAAACCGATTTTGGAACTGCTCGAACGGAAAATCGCAGGGTAAGACGCTACCGCAAAAAATCACGCGATTCAGTGAAAGCTCGAAACCATCACGAATAATGTTCGCCGCCACGAGCGTCCCAAAGCTGTGTGCGATGATTGAAAATTTCGCATTTTCGCGTCCCGGCTGAGATCGGCTGATACGTATCTGCCGCTCAATCTTCTCGATGGCCTTGCGTCTGAAATATGGGATGGGCAGCAAAAACCGAATCAACCCGAAGCGACCGTAGTTTGTTGGGTCAACTTCAAAGCCATGTGCTTCGAGCTTCTTACGCACTTCGTTTTGCCAAAGCGCCCAATCGCGAATACCATGAATGAGTATGACAACATGCTTGTCGTTGTCGTATTGCGTCTTGACCGCCTCCTCCAATGGCAATTTACGTGGTTGCGAAGCCACTGACTGCGCGTAAAAATGAGCTGAAGCGGTTCGAAAATTGCTTTGCGCAAGCTCAATTGCCGCGCCGACCTGTGCCAACAATTCTGCTTCACGATCCGGCGTGCGACCGGGCTCGGAAGCAACCACCCGTAGAAGGGCAACAACTTCATTTAGATCCGCTTCTAGCGCGTTGATCGCACGCTCAAGGGTGTCCCGCTGCGCGTCATTCAAAACATGGTCATTTGATCTTATCGTAGCGCAGGCGGATACCAGTGCCGACCAAGCCACCTGCGGTTCGAAGATCGGATTTGCGTTGATTGACGGGACTAGGTCGACATTCAAGAAATATCGGATCTCCGAAATCGCACTATCAATCTGCTGTCTTGGAGATCGATCAGGCACATCACACCTCATTACTTACTATATTGAATATTATAGCAAAGATTCTGGTGATTATTTTTAGTAGGCGTCTAAGGATGGCACAGGGCTGTCAGTGAGGTAAACCGATCGAACACCAGCTTTCCTGCCTAGTCAACATAAAGCAACCGACCATTTTCCGACCTACGTTGGCCAGAAGCGGTGGTCCAAAGGACCGGCAGATTTTAGGATTTTGAGCCCAGCGGCTTGAATGGCGGGGGGCGTAAACCCGTGATCTAGGGATCGAAGCCTCTGTCTGCAATGGGTCAGAAACAGCCATTCTTCCCGCTACAAACAGGGAATTGATTCTGTCCCACCCGCCCGTATCAGCCACGCCCCCTTGCCCCGCCCGCGCCTTTCCTGTAGGACTATATTCCATAAAGTCCCCGAACTCCGTCCGCGCTCCGTTCCCCGGGATCCAAGGGCCTCCGGCCCTTGGCGCGGGAGCGCGAGGGGCGCGCAGCCCCTCGCTTCCCCGGTTCCGGCATCCCCGGCACCGGGGCGGCGTGCACGACGTTACGGATGAAACACCTGCGAAAAGCGTATCATTGCGTATCATCCGGTTGCATCCGGCCGGAGCGAAAACGCCCCCGCCGGTTTCCCGGCGGTGGCGCTTCGTATCACGTCACCGAAGAGGTCAGGCGAGTTCGACCTCGTCCGCCACCTCGCGGAAGGCGGGGATCTGGTCGAAGTTCATGTAGCGGTAGATGTCGCCGGCCTTCTGGTTGACGATGGTCACCTGCTCCAGGTACTCGGCCGTGGTCGGGATCTTGCCCATCAGGGCGCAGACGGACGCCAGCTCGGCGGAGCCGAGGTAGACGCGGGTGTCCAGGCCCAGGCGGTTGGGGAAGTTGCGGGTCGAGGTGGACATGGCGGTCGAGCCCTTGCGGATCTGCGCCTGGTTGCCCATGCACAGCGAGCAGCCCGGCATCTCCATGCGGGCACCGGCCTTGCCGAGCACGCTGTAGTAGCCCTCCTCGTTGAGGATCATCGCGTCCATCTTGGTGGGGGGCGCGATCCACAGGCGGGTGGGGATGTCGCTCTTGCCGTCCAGGACCTTGCCGGCCGCGCGGAAGTGGCCGATGTTGGTCATGCACGAGCCGATGAACACCTCGTCGATCTTGTCGCCGGCGACTTCGGACAGGACCTTCACGTCGTCCGGGTCGTTCGGGCAGGCGACGATCGGCTCCTTGATGTCGGCAAGGTCGATCTCGATCACCGCGGCGTACTCGGCGTCGGCGTCCGGCTCCAGCAGGTTCGGGTTGGCGATCCAGGCTTCCATCGACTTGATGCGGCGGCCGAGCGTGCGGGCGTCCTCGTACCCGTTCGCGATCATCCACTTCATAAGGGTGATGTTGGAGCGCATGTACTCGATGATCGGCTCCTTGTTGAGCCGCACGGTGCAGGCCGCCGCCGAACGCTCGGCCGAGGCGTCGGACAGTTCGAACGCCTGCTCGACCTTCAGCTCGGGCAGGCCCTCGATCTCCAGGATGCGGCCGGAGAAGATGTTCTTCTTGCCCTTCTTCTCCACCGTCAGCAGGCCCTGGCGGATGGCGTAGAGCGGGATGGCGTTGACGAGGTCACGCAGCGTGATGCCCGGCTGCATGGTGCCCTTGAAGCGCACCAGCACGCTTTCCGGCATGTCCAGCGGCATGACGCCGGTGGCGGCGGCGAAGGCCACGAGGCCGGAGCCGGCCGGGAACGAGATGCCGATGGGGAAGCGGGTGTGGCTGTCGCCGCCGGTGCCCACGGTGTCGGGCATCAGCAGGCGGTTCAGCCAGCTGTGGATGACGCCGTCGCCGGGACGGAGCGCCACGCCGCCGCGCGTGGAGATGAAGGAGGGCAGCTCCTTGTGCATCTTCACGTCGACCAGCTTCGGGTAGGCCGCCGTGTGGCAGAACGACTGCATGACGAGGTCGGCCGAGAAGCCCAGGCAGGCCAGGTCCTTCAGCTCGTCGCGGGTCATCGGGCCGGTGGTGTCCTGGCTGCCGACGGTGGTCATCTTCGGCTCGCAGTAGGTGCCGGGGCGGATGCCCTTGCCCTCGGGCAGGCCGCAGGCGCGGCCGACCATCTTCTGCGCCAGCGAGAAGCCCTTGCCGCTGTCGGCCGGGTCGGACGGCAGGCGGAACAGGGTCGACGGGGCGAGGCCCAGGGCCTCGCGGGCCTTGGCGGTCAGGCCGCGGCCGATGATCAGCGGGATGCGGCCGCCGGCGCGCACCTCGTCGAAGATCACGTCGGACTTGACCTTGAACTCGGCGATGACTTCGCCGTTCTTCAGGGCCTTGCCCTCATACGGGCGCAGCTCGACGACGTCGCCCATCTCCATCTTGGAGACGTCGAGTTCGATCGGCAGCGCGCCGGCGTCTTCCATGGTGTTGTAGAAGATCGGCGCGATCTTGGAGCCCAGGCAGACGCCGCCGAAGCGCTTGTTCGGGACGAACGGGATGTCCTCGCCCGTCCACCACAGGACCGAGTTGGTGGCCGACTTGCGCGACGAGCCGGTGCCCACCACGTCGCCGACGTAGGCGACGAGGTTGCCCTTGGCCTTCAGGCCCTCCAGCTGCTTGACCGGGCCGCGGTTGCCCGGCTCGTCCGGCTCGATGCCGGGGCGGGCGTTCTTCAGCATGGCCAGCGCGTGCAGCGGGATGTCCGGGCGGCTCCAGGCGTCCGGGGCCGGCGACAGGTCGTCGGTGTTGGTCTCGCCCGACACCTTGAAGATGGTCAGCGTCAGGCTGGCCGGCACCTCGGGGCGCGACGTGAACCACTCGGCGTCGGCCCACGACTGCAGCACGCCCTTGGCGTTGGCGTTGCCCTTGTCGGCCAGTTCCTTGACGTCGTGGAAGTAGTCGAACATCAGGAGCGTGGTCTTCAGGCCGGCGGCCGCCGCGGCGCCGCACTCGGCGTCGGCCAGCAGGTCGATCAGCGGCTTGATGTTGAAGCCGCCCAGCATGGTGCCCAGCAGCTCGGTCGCCTTGACCTTGGAGATCAGCGGCGACTTGTCCTCGCCCTTGGCGACGGCGGCCAGGAAGGCGGCCTTCACCTTGGCGGCGTCGTCCACGCCGGCCGGCACGCGGTGGGTGACCAGTTCGACCAGGAAGTCTTCCTCGCCCTTGGGCGGGTTCTTCAGCAGGGCGACCAGCTCCTCGGTCTGCTTGGCGGACAGGGGCAGGGCGGGGATCCCGAGCGCGGCACGCTCAGCCACATGCTGGCGGTATGCTTCAAGCACGGCAAAAACCTCTCGATTTCAAGTGGTTGGACGACGTGAACGGTCTGACGCTCGAGAATCCGGCCCGTTCAGCCGGGCCTGTTGTGACATCGGCGGGGGTTGGATGGCGCTTGCAGCCGCGCCGCCCCGGATATCGGGGGGCGTTCAGCAGCCCCCCTCGATTGGGCAGGTGTTATAGCCCCCCTGCCCTTCGGCAGCAAGCGGCGGACTTTTGCAAATGCGAAGTGTGCTGATGGGCCGCGCCCCGGCTCATTTGTACTCGGCCGGATCCAGCACCAGCACGCCGTCGGCGTCGGCGAACAGCAGGTCGCCGGGGTTCACGCGGATGCCGGCGACGGTCACGGGCAGGCCGGTCTGCCCCTCGCCGTTGCGCACGGTCTTGCGCGGGATGGCGGCCAGCGCCTTGATGCCCAGGTCCAGCCCGGCCAGCACCTCGGCGTCGCGCACGCAGCCGTGGATGACGACACCTTCCCAGCCATTGTCGACGGCGCTCTTGGCGATCAGGTCGCCCATGAGCGCCGCGCGCAGGCTGCCGCCGCCGTCCACCACCAGAACCTTGCCCTTGCCCGGCTTGCCCAGCAGCTCCTTGACCCGCGAGTTGTCCTCGAAGCACTTCACCGTCACGACCTCGCCCGAGAAGCGGTGGCGCTTGCCGAAATCGCGGAACACCGGGTCGGCGACGCGGGCGGTGGCTTCGAAACGGTCGTACAGGTCGCAGGTGCTCTCGAACATCGCTGTTTCACTCCCGGTTGCGGCGAATACCGGGAGCGGACATTACCCGGCCGGCGCGCGAAGCGCAGCCGGGAAATGCAGCCGGGAAATCGTCACGACACGGCCGCGATCTCCCGTGCCCGCGAGGAATGCGCGGCGGCCCGGTGGTCCGTCGCCAGCAGCGTGTACACGGCCGGCAGCACGAACAGCGTGAACAGCGTGCCGATCAGCATGCCAGCCACGATGACCAGCCCGATGGAGAAGCGGCTGGCCGCACCCGCCCCGCTGGCGGTCAGCAGCGGCAGCAGGCCCACCACCATGGCGGCCGTGGTCATCAGGATGGGGCGCAGGCGCACGCGGGCGGCGTGCTCGATGGCCGTGCGGCGGTCGGCGTCCTCGTTGATCTGCATCTCGCGGGCGAACTCCACCATCAGGATGCCGTGCTTGGTGATCAGCCCGATCAGCGTCACCAGCCCGACCTGCGTGTAGATGTTCATGGTCGCCGCCCCCAGGAACAACGGCAGCAGCGCCCCGAAGATCGACATCGGCACGCTGATCAGGATGACCAGCGGGTCGCGCAAGGATTCGAACTGCGCGGCCAGCACCAGGAAGATGACGACCAGCGCGAAGATGAAGGTGATCATCAACTGGCTGCCCTCGGTCACGTACTGCCGCGATTCCGACAGGTAGTCGTGGTTGAAGCCGGCCGGCAGGTGGGTGCGCGCCTGTTCCTCCAGGAAGTCCACCGCCTGCCCCATGGTCACCCCCGGCATCGGCACGGCGGAGAAGGTGGCCGACGGCAGCTGGTTGTACTTGGTCAGCGCGTTGGGCATCACCGTGGTCTCGACGCGCACCACGGTCGACAGCGGGATCTGCGTGCCGTCCGACGCGGCGACGTAATAGCGCGTCAGATCGTCCGGCGTCAGGCGCCAGTTGCGCGGCACCTGCGGGATCACCTCGTACGACCGGCCGTTCAGGTTGAAGCGGTTGACGTAGTTGCCGCCGGCCAGCGTCGCCAGGGCGCCGCCGATCTGCTGCATGGTGAGGCCCAGGTCGGCCGCCTTGGACCGGTCGATCTTCAGCTGGATCATCGGGCTGTCGAACTGCAGGTCGCTGTCCGCCACGATGAACATGCCGCTCTTGGTCGCCGCGTCCTTGATGCGCTGCATGGCGTCGTAGATGGTGCGGTAGTCGCCGGGGCTGGCGATGACCATCTGCACCGGCAGCCCGCCGGTGGAGCCCGGCAGGGCCGGTGGCGACACCATGAAGATCTGCATGCCCGTCACCTTGTCCAGCTCCGCCTGCACCAGCGGCTGGAGGTCCTTGGCGGTGCGCGTGCGCTCGTCCCAGGGCTTCAAGATCATGCCGGCGAAGCCCTGCGTCGGGCTCAGCGCGCCGTTGATGACGAAGCGGGTGTCGGTCTCCGGGAAGCCGGCGAAGACCTTGTCGGCCTGCTGGCCGTAGATGTCGATGTAGTCCAGGTTGGCGTACTGCGGCGCCTTGGTGATGCCGAACAGGATGCCCTGGTCCTCTTCCGGCGCCAGCTCCGACATGGTGTGCAGGAACAGGTAGCCGACGCCGGCCAGAACCCCCAGCCCGAACAGCAGCGTCACCGGCCGGAAGTCCAGCGCCCCCGACAGCCGGCGGGAATACCAGCCGCTCAGCCGCTCGAAGTTGCGGTCGACGAAGCGGGCGAAGCGCCCCTCGCTCATCTCCCTGGTCAGCAGAAGCGAGCACATCATGGGCGACAGCGTCAGCGCCACGATGCCGGAGATGATCACCGATCCGGCCAGCGTGAAGGCGAACTCGCGGAACAGCGCGCCGGTCAGCCCGCTGAGGAAGCCGATGGGGGCATAGACGGCGGCCAGCGTGATGGTCATGGAGATGACGGGGCCGACGATCTCCCGCGCCCCAACCAGGGCCGCCTGCACCGGCGTCTTCCCCTCCTCCAGGTGGCGGTGCACGTTCTCCACCACCACAATGGCGTCGTCCACCACCAGGCCGATCGCCAGCACCATGGCCAGCAGCGTCAGCAGGTTCAGCGAGAAGCCCATGGCCAGCATGAACGTCGCGGCACCGATGATCGACAGCGGAATGGTGACGATCGGGATCAGCACCGCCCGGAAGGATCCCAGGAACAGGAAGATCACGACGATGACGATGCCCACTGCCTCCAGCAGCGTGTTGCGCACCTCGTTGATCGACGCCGTGATGAAGCGGGTGGAGTCGTAGACGATCTCCATCTTCAGCGTCGGCGGCAGGTTGCGCTGCAGGTCCGGCACCATCTTGCGGATGTCGGCGACGATGTTCAGCGGGTTGCCGGTGGGCGTGGCGTTGACGCCGATGAAGATCGCCTGCTGCCCGTTCATCGCCACGCTGGAGGTGGAGCTTTGCGCCCCCAGCTCCACCTCGGCGATGTCCTTCAGGCGCACCAGCGCGCTGTCCTGCGCCTTCACCACCATCTGGCGGAACTGCTCCACGTCGGTCAGGCCGGTGTTGGCGGTGACGTTGGTCACCACGAACACGCCCTTGGACTGGCCGGGGGCCGACTGGTAGTTGTTCGCCTGGATGGCGTTGCTGACGTCGGCCGCCGAAATGTTGCGCGCCGCCATCCGCACCGGGTCCAGCCAGACGCGCATGGCGAAGGTCTGGCCGCCCAGGATGCTGGCGGACGCCACGCCCTCCACCGTGGCCAGCAGCGGCTGCACCACGCGCGTCAGATAGTCGGAGATGGCCGGACCGGAAAGCTGCGGACTGGCGAACCCCATGTAGAGGATCGACGTCGTCTCGCCGGTGGACTTCAGGATGACCGGGTCGTTGGCCTCGCGCGGCAGCTGGTATTTCACCTGCTGCACCTTCGCCATCACGTCGGTCATCGCGACGTTGGGGTCGAAGTTCAGGCGCACGTACACCTGGATCTGGCTCTGCCCCTGCGTGGAGGTCGAGGTGATGTAGTCCACGCCCTCCGCCGTCGCCACCGCCTGCTCGATGGGCGTGGTGATGAAGCCCTGCATCAGGTCGGGCGAGGCGCCGGGGTACGCCGTCGTGATGGTGATGACGGTGTTCTGCAGCTCCGGATACTGCCGGATCGGCAGGTCCAGCAAGGCCCGCGCGCCGACCAGCAGGATCAGCAGGCTGACCACCAGCGCCAGCACCGGCCGGCGGATGAAGATGTCCGTAAAGGCCATGACGGTCGCCTCAGTTGCGCGGCAAGGTCTGCGGCGGGGTCAGCGGGTTGGCCTCGGCGAGGGTCACCGCCGCCCCGTTGTCGAGCTTCAGCTGGCCCGACACCACCACCCGGTCGCCCGGCTTCACCCCTTCCAGGATCTCGACGCCGTTTTCGAAACGGTCGCCGGCCTTCACCGGCACGCGTTCCACGGTCAGCGCCTCCTTGCCCTCGGCGTCCTTCTGCGCGCGCACGATCATCACGGAATCGCCGTACACCGTGTAGTCCACCGCCGTCTCCGGCACGACGACCGTGTTCGGGCGGGGCGGCAGCACGACGCGCACGTCGGCGAACATGCCCGGCAGCAGCTTGCGCTCCGGGTTCGCCAGGGTGGCCTGCACCTTGATGGCGCGCGTCTCGGCGCTGACCTGCGGCTCGATGGTGGTGATCTTGGCGTCGAAGCTGCGCCCGGGCACCGCGTCGGACCCCACCAGCACCGCCTGCCCCACGTGCAGGCTGTTCAGCGTGTGCTCCGGCAGGGTGAAGTTGGCGTACAGCGTGGACAGGTCGGTCAGCGTCACCACCGGGCTGCCCACGTTCAGGATCTGGCCGACGTTCACCTGACGGATGCCCAGTTCGCCGTCGAACGGCGCACGGATCGCCTTCTGCGCGATGGTCGCCTGCATCTGCTTGATGTTGGCGTTGATCTCGTCCAGCTGCGCCGCCGCCTGGTCGACCTGCGCCTGCGGGCCGGCTTGGTTGCGCAGCAGGTTGCGCGCACGCTCCAGGTTGATCTCGGCCAGACGCGCCTGCGCCCGCAGGCCCAGCAGTTCGGCCTGCTCGGTGGCGTCGTTGATCTGCACGATGGCGTCGCCGGCCTTCACCGACGCACCCGACTGGAAGGCGATGTCCATCACCCGCCCGCCGACCTCCGGCGCCACCGTCACCTGCCGGCTGGCGGCCAGCGTGCCGATGGCCGACAGGTACTTGGGCACCGACTGCACCTTCGCGTCGGCCGCGCTCACCGGGGTGGGCGGCGGCTTGTTGCTGGCGAAGAAGTCGGCGATGGCCTTGTCGCGGAACGCGTTGAAGCCGTACAGCGCCGCCCCCAATGCACCCAGGATGACCAGCATGATGATCAGCCGGATGGTCATCGACCACCCGCTCACGCGGCGGCGCGGCGGCAGGTCCGGGCGTTGCGGTTCGGTGCGGTCCTTTTCGGCGACGGGGGCGACGGGAGCGTCGGGGGTCACGATGGGTCTCTTCCGTTGGCTTTCGCGGCACGAACTAGGCCGTCCGCGCCGCAATGCAAGCATGACTGCGTTGCATCGAACGTTGGGTTTTCGGCTTCGGCCTCAACCCAACCTACGAGGAATGCCCCGGTAGGTTGGGTTGAGCGCAGCGAAAACCCAACGTCGATCACATCGTTACGGTCACAGGCGCTCGACGATCACCGCGATGCCCTGGCCGCCGCCGATGCACATGGTCATCAGGCCGAAGCGGCCGCCGGTGCGCTGCAGCTCGTACAGCGTCTTCACCGTGATGATCACGCCGGTGGCGCCCACCGGGTGGCCCAGCGCCACGGCGCCGCCGTTCGGGTTGGTGCGCTCCGCCGGGAAGCCGAGTTCCTTGGACACCGCGCAGGCCTGCGCGGCGAAGGCCTCGTTGCTTTCGATCACGTCGATGTCGGCGATGGTCAGGCCGGCGCGCTGCAGCGCGATCGGCACCGCCGGGACCGGGCCCAGGCCCATCACCTCCGGCGCCACGCCGGCGTGGCCCCAGGCGACCACGCGCGCCATCGGCTTCATGCCGCGCCGCTCCGCCTCGCGCGCCGACACCAGCACGACCGAGGCGGCGCCGTCGTTGATGCTCGACGCGTTGCCGGCGGTCACCGTGCCGTCCTTCTTGAAGACGGGCTTCAGCGTGCCGAGGCTCTCCGCCGTCGTGCCGGCGCGCGGATGCTCGTCGGTGTCGAACAGGGTGACGCCCTTGCGGGTCTTCAGCTCGACCGGGACGATCTGCTCCTTGAAGCGCCCCTCGGCGATGGCGGCCACGGCGCGGCGGTGGCTCTCGGCCGAGAAGGCGTCCTGCGCGGCGCGGTCGAGGCCGTAGCGGGCCGCCACGTTCTCCGCCGTGATGCCCATGTGGCCGTGGCCGAACGGGTCGGTCAGCGCGCCCACCAGCGCGTCCACCATTTGCGCGTCGCCCAGCCGCGCACCCCAGCGCATGCCGGTGGAGACGTACGGGGCGCGGCTCATGCACTCCGTGCCCGCGGCGACGGCGACGTCGCACTCGCCCAGGCGGATCATCTGCGAGGCCGAGACGATGGCCTGCAGCCCCGACCCGCACAGCCGGTTCAGCGTCATGGCAGGCGTCACGTCCGGGATGCCGGCGCGCATGGCAGCCACGCGGGAGACGTACATGTCGCGCGGCTCGGTCTGGATCACCTGGCCGACGACGACGTGCTGCACCTCGGCCGGCGCCACGTCGGCGCGGCGCAGCGATTCGGTCATCACCAGGGCACCCAGGTCGGCCGGCGCCATGTCCTTGAGCGCCCCGCCGAAGTCGCCGACGGCCGTCCGCACCGCCCCGGCGATCACCACATCCTGCAAACCCGACATCACATCCCTCCTCGTTCTTCTCGTTCGGCGCATGCCGGCCGCCAGCCTAGGAGGGAAGCTCCGCAATCTCAAGGTGCGACACACGGCACTGGCGGAAACCGCGCATCCAGCGGATAATCACCTGTACGGAGGATCGCGCCCCGCGCGCTCCGCCCGGAAAGACGCCCGCCAGAGGCGAAAACAAACGAAGGGGAGGACGAAGAGCCATGCCGTCGGCTGCGCTGCCGCGCGTCACCTATTCCAACATCGCCACCGACTTCACCCCGGTGCACGAACACCTGGACCGCCTGATTCCGGAGGTGAAGGCCACCGTGCTCGGCCGCGACCGCCCCAACCGCATCGCCGGGCGCCCGGACGAGGACGGCGCGTCCTACGCCGCCGCCAGCCCCATCGATTCCCGCGTCACGCTCGGCCGCTTCGTCGCGGCCTCGCCCGCCGCCATCGACCGCGCCGTGGCCGCCGCGCAGGCCGCCTTCCCCGACTGGCGGTGCCGCCGCTGGCAGGACCGCGTGGCGGTGCTGCGCAAGGCGGCCGGTGTCCTCGATTCGCGCAAGTACGAACTCGGCACCGCCTGCCTGATCGAGGTCGGCAAGTCGCGCCTGGAGGCCATCGGCGAGGCGGAGGAGGCGGTGGACCTCATTCGCTACTACTGCGACGAGATGGAGCGCCACGGCGGCTTCCAGCAGCCCTTGCGGCGCGCCTTCCCGACCGAGGAGACCAGCGACGTCCTGCGCCCGCTCGGCGTCTTCGCCGTGGTGGCGCCGTTCAACTTCCCGCTGGCGCTGTCGGTCAACATGACGACGGCCGCCCTGCTGGCCGGCAACACCGTGGTCTACAAGCCCAGCCCCATGGCCGGCCTGACCGGCGCCTTGCTGGTGGACGCCTTCACCGAAGCCGGCGTCCCGGACGGCGTGCTCAACCTCGTCTGCGGCGGGGCAGAGGTCGGACGGCGGCTGGTCGAGCATCCGCAGGTGGCCGGCGTCGCCTTCACCGGCTCCTACCACGTCGGCATGGGCATCCACCGCGCGCTGGCGGCCGGGCCGTGGGCCAAGCCGCTGGTCGTCGAGATGGGCGGCAAGAACCCCGCCTACGTCACGGCCAACGCCGACCTGGACGCGGCCGCCGCCGGCACCATGCGCTCCGCCTTCGGGCTCCAGGGGCAGAAGTGCAGCGCCTGCTCCAAGGTGTACGTGCACGATGCCGTGTACGACGACTTCCTCGCCCGTCTCGCCGAGACCACCGGCCACATCCGCATCGGCAACCCGGAGGAGCGTGACATCTTCATGGGCCCGGTGATCGACACACGCGCCCGCGACCGCTTCCAGGCCGCCGTGGCGGATGCCCGGCGCGACGGCAGCGTGCTGCTGGGCGGCGAGGTGCTGAGCGGCGGCCTGTTCGACCACGGCCTGTACGTGCAGCCCACCGTCGTCGCCGGCCTGCCCGCCGACCACCGCATCAACACGGACGAGCTGTTTCTGCCCTTCCTCAGCGTCCTGCGCTTCACCGGCCTGGACGACGCCATCGCCGACGGCAACCGCGTCGCCTACGGCCTGACCGCCGGCATCTACACGCAGGACGACGGCGAGCTGGAGCGCTTCCTCGACACGGCGGAGGCCGGCGTCCTCTACGCCAACCGCCCCAGCGGCGCCACCACCGGCGCCTGGCCGGGGATCCAGAGCTTCTGCGGCTGGAAGGGGTCGGGCGTCAGCGGCAAGGGCGGACTCGGCCCCTATTATCTGGCACAGTTCATGCGTGAGCAGAGCCGCACCATCCTGCGCGGCTGATGGGGAGTGACCGGTTCATGAGCCACGTCTTCCACCGCCACACAAAGGCCAGCTACCCCGTCGCCGTGCGTGGCGAAGGCCTGTACCTGTTCGACGCCGACGGCCGCCGCTACCTCGACGCATCGGGTGGCGCCGCCGTCTCCTGCCTCGGCCATGGGCATCCGCGCATTATCGAGGCGATCAAGCGTCAGGCTGACCAGCTGGCCTACGCCCACACCTCCTTCTTCACCAGCCAGCCGGCGGAGGAGCTGGCCGACACGCTGGCCGCCGCCGCGCCGGAGGGGCTGGACCGCGTCTACTTCGTCTCCGGCGGGTCGGAGGCGGTGGAGGCGGCGCTGAAGATGGCGCGCCAGTACCACATCGAGGCCGGCCAGCCGCAGCGCCGCCACATCATCGCCCGCTGGCAGAGCTACCACGGCAACACGCTGGGCGCCCTGTCGGCCGGCGGCAACCTGTGGCGCCGCAAGCAGTTCGAACCGCTGCTGGTGGACATGCCGCACGTCTCCGCCTGCTACGCCTACCGTGGCCGCCGCGACGACGAGAGCGAGGAGGCCTACGGCCGCCGCGTCGCCGACGAGCTGGAGGCGGAGATCCTCCGCCTCGGCCCCGACACGGTGGCGGCCTTCATCGCCGAGACGGTGGTCGGCGCCACCCTGGGCGCGGTGACCGCCGCCCCCGGCTACTTCGCCCGCATCCGCGAGATCTGCGACCGTTACGGCGTGCTGCTGATCCTGGACGAGGTGATGTGCGGCATGGGCCGCACCGGCACCCTCTACGCGTGCGAGCAGGAGGGCATCACCCCAGACCTCGTGACCATCGCCAAGGGGCTGGGCGGCGGCTACCAGCCCATCGGCGCCCTGATGGTGCACCGGCGCATCTTCGAGGCGATCCGCGACGGCTCCGGCTTCTTCCAGCACGGCCACACCTATCTCGGCCACCCCATCGCCTGCGCCGCCGCGCTGGAGGTGCAGAAGGTGATCGCGGAGGACGACCTGCTCGCCAACGTCCGCCGCCAGGGCGAGGCGCTGACGGCGGCGCTGACGGCCCGCTTCGGCAACCACCGCCACGTCGGCGACATCCGCGGCCGTGGCCTGTTCCAAGCCATCGAACTGGTCGCCGACCGCACGACCAAGGACCCGTTCGACCCCGCACAGGCGGTCAACACGCGCATCAAGGCGGAAGCGATGAAGCGCGGCCTGCTCTGCTACCCCATGGGCGGCACGGTGGACGGCCGGATGGGCGACCACGTGCTGCTGGCCCCGCCCTTCACCATCACGTCCGGCGACGTCGACACCATCGTCGGCCTGCTGGGCGAGGCGGTGGACGCGGTGCTGGCCTGAACAAGAAACCAAACAGGAGGGTGACACGATGAGGACAAGGACGTTCGTGATGGGTCTGGCCGCAGCGGTGCTGGCCGGCGGTCTCGGTGGCGCCACGTCGGCGGCGGCGCAGCAGAAGTTCGTCACCATCGGCACGGGCGGCGTGACGGGCGTGTACTATGCCGTGGGCGGCGCCATCTGCCGCCTCGTCAACAAGGACCGCAAGACGCACGGCATCCGCTGCTCGGTGGAATCGACCGGCGGCTCGGTGTTCAACGTCAACACCATCCGCGGCGGCGAGCTGGACATGGGCATGACCCAGTCCGACGTGCAGTTCAACGCGCTGAAGGGCGAGGCGAACTTCAAGGAGGCCGGCGCCTACCAGGACCTGCGCGTCGTCTTCTCCGTGCATCCGGAGCCGTTCACCGTGGTCGCCCGCCCCGACAGCGGCATCAAGCAGTTCACCGACATCAAGGGCAAGCGCTTCAACGTCGGCAACCCCGGCTCCGGCACCCGCGCGTCGGTGGAGCAGCTGTTCAAGGAACTCGGCTGGTCGCTGGGCGATCTGTCCCTGGCCTCGGAGCTGAAGGCCGACGAGCACGGTCCGGCGCTGTGCGACAACAAGATCGACGCCTTCTTCTACGGCGTCGGCCACCCGTCGGCCAACATCCAGGACCCGACCACCGCCTGCGGCGGGAAGCTGATCCCGGTCACCGGGGCGGCGGTGGACAAGCTGGTGCAGCAGTTCCCCTACCTCGCCAAGGTCAACATCCCCGGCGGGCTGTACGCCAACAACCCGGACCCGACGCCGACCTACGGCGTGGTGGCGACGCTGGTCACCTCGGCCAAGGTGGCGGACGACGTGATCTACGCGGTCACCAAGGCGGTGTTCGAGAACTTCGAGGAGTTCAAGAAGCTGCACCCGGCCTTCGCCAACCTGGATCCCAAGGAGATGCTGAAGAACGGCAACTCCGCCCCGATCCATCCGGGTGCCGCGAAGTACTACAAGGAAAAGGGCTGGATGTAACGACCACTCTGCCCTCCCCCGCCCCCGGCGGGGGAGGGAGGGGCCCCAAGCTCCGCTTGGGGTGGGTGGGGGCAACGGCCTGCCCAAGGATCAACGGCCCGTCGGTTGGGTTGAGCGCCAGCGAAAACCCAACGCGGCCACGGCGCAAGTGGTGTTGGGTCCAGACCCAACCTACGCTTGATCCTCGGGCAGGCCGTTGCCCCCACCCTCCCGCTTCGCGGGTCCCTCCCTCCCCTGCTTCGCCGGGGGAGGGTTCAAATCGAAAGTCCCCCCATGACCGTCGAAGACGTCGACGCGCACAAGCGCGCCCAGCTTGAGGAGATGGTCGCAGAGGCCGACGTCGGCGGGCGCAAGCCCTCCGGCTGGACCGCGCGCCTGCTCGTCGCCGTGCCGTTCCTGTGGTCGCTGTACCAACTGTGGTACGCCTCGCCCCTGCCCTTCACCACGGGGCTGCTGATCCTCAACGACACGCAGGCGCGCGCCATCCACTTGGCGTTCGCGGTGTTCCTCGCCTTCCTGGCGTTCCCGGCGTTCAAGCGCTCGCCGCGCCGCCACGTGCCGCTGGCGGATTGGGCGTTCGCGCTGGCCGGCGCCTTCTGCGCCGCCTACCTCTACCTGTTCTACGGCGCCCTGGCGCAACGGCCGGGCCTGCCGACGACGCTCGACCTCGTCACCTCGGTGGCCGGGCTGCTGCTGCTGCTGGAAGCGGCGCGGCGCGCGCTGGGTCCGGCGCTGCCGGTCGTGGCGGCGGTGTTCGTGGCGTACATCTTCGCCGGCCCCTGGCTGCCCGACATGATCGCGCACAAGGGCGCCTCCGTCAGCCGCGTCATGTCGCACATGTGGCTGACGACGGAGGGCGTGTTCGGCGTGGCGCTGGGCGTGTCGTCCAGCTTCGTCTTCCTGTTCGTGCTGTTCGGCACGCTGCTGGAGCGCGCGGGCGCCGGCAACTTCTTCATCAAGCTGTCGTTCGCCCTGCTGGGCCACCTGCGCGGCGGGCCGGCCAAGGCGGCGGTGGTGTCGTCGGGGCTGACGGGCGTCATCTCCGGCTCCTCGGTCGCCAACGTGGTGACCACCGGCACCTTCACCATCCCGCTGATGAAGCGCGTCGGCTACCCCGCCCACAAGGCCGGCGCGGTCGAGTGCGCGGCCAGCGTCAACGGCCAGATCATGCCGCCGGTCATGGGCGCCGCCGCCTTCCTGATCGCCGAGTACGTCGGCATCTCCTACGCCGAGGTGGTGAAGCACGCCTTCCTGCCGGCCATCATCACCTACATCGCGCTGTTCTACGTGGTCGACATCGAGGCGGCCAAGCTCGGCCTCACCGGCGTCAAGCGGCGCAGGGAGCGCGACCTGATGCGTTCCGGCCTGTCGTTCCTGATGACGGCGACCGGCTTCGTGGTGCTGTGCGGCGCCGTCTACTACGGCCTGGGCTGGACCAAGCAGGTGTTCGGCAACGCCACCATCTGGATCGCCGCGGCGGCCACGGCGGCGGCCTACCTCGTGCTGGTCGCCATCCGCGCCCGGCACCCGGACCTGGAGGTCGACGACCCCAAGGCCATGCTCACCGACCTGCCCGACGCGGGCGAGGTGGCCCGCACCGGCCTGCACTTCCTGGTGCCGGTCTTCGTCCTGGTCTGGTGCCTGATGGTGGAGGGGCTCTCCCCCGGCCTCTCGGCCTTCTGGGGCACGGCGACGCTGATCGCCGTGGTGGCGACGCAGCGCCCGCTGACATCCCTGTTCCGCCGCGAGCGCGACCTCGCCACGCCGCTGCGCCTGGGTCTGGCGGACGTGGGCGACGGCATGGTGCTGGGTGCGCGCAACATGATCGGCATCGCCATCGCCACGGCCGCCGCCGGCATCATCGTCGGCACCGTCTCGCTGACCGGCGTCGGGCTGGTGCTGACCGAACTGGTCGATTTCCTGTCCGGCGGCAACCTGATGGTCATGCTGCTGCTGACGGCGGTGATCTGCCTGATCCTCGGCATGGGCATGCCGACCACCGCCGCCTACGTGGTGGTGGCCACGCTGATGGCGCCGGTGATCGTCGAGCTGGCGGCGCAGAACGACCTCGCCGTGCCGCTGGTGGCGGTGCACCTGTTCGTCTTCTACTTCGGCCTGATGGCGGACGTGACGCCGCCCGTGGGCTTGGCCGCCTTCGCCGCCTCCGCCATCTCCGGCGCCGACCCGGTGAAGACCGGCGTG
>Ga0196976_1000110_pt1 | contig 54989 bp, 45 predicted proteins | sample S3v_513CmetaG_FD_148644 | JGI IMG/M metagenome (GOLD analysis project Ga0196976, IMG submission 148644) | Soil microbial communities from Anza Borrego desert, Southern California, United States - S3+v_5-13C | ecosystem: Environmental > Terrestrial > Soil > Desert | place: USA: California...
TCCGTCCTGCGGCGGATGCGCACGTAGTTCACCACCGCGGCGATGGCGATGAAGAAGAGCAGGTCGGTGTGGAAGCCGGCGATCTGCACTTCCAGGAAGCGCCGCCCGTCGAGCGGCTGCCGCCCGACGGCCATGGCCACGGCGGCGTCGATGGCGCCGCGCACGGCGGCGAAGACGAGCCCGATGGCCAGCAGGACCAGGGTGTTGCGGACGGCGTGCGGCCGCTCGACCGGCAACCGTTCGGCGACCCAGAGGATGGACGGCGTGAGCAGGGCCCAGACCATCACGCCCACCGTCGTCTCGATCATCCGCGCGTCGAGGTCGACCGTCTCACCGCGCGCGAACGACACGGTGCGCTGCTGGCTGGCGAAGAAGAAGCCGAGGAATGTCCACGCGGCGGCGATCAACACCGCGAGCCTCACGAGGTGGAAAAATCTTCCTCCCACGATGGCCACGGTTTCATCTTCGGTACGCCTCCGGGCAAAGGCAAGCGAACTTCGTGTGGCGTTTTTGGAGTGCGGCAGCGCCAGCTGCCGCTTTCAACCGCGGAGCAGCCGCACCAGCGTCTCCCCCTTCGGGCTGCCCCAGCCGGTACACGCGTCCCACCCCTTGCAGGCGTGGAACTGGCCGGTGTTGCCTTTGACGATGTCGCGCAGGCCGGGGGCCAGCGTGCCGTCGTAGAGGGGGGCGTGCAGGAGGCCGAGGCGGCTCTTCGTCCCCTCGTTGAGGAGCGCCGCGAGGGCGGCCCAGATCGGGGCGGCGGTGCTCGTGCCGCCGGCGGGAGCCTCCACGCCGCCGACGATGACCGAGTAGGCGCTCTCCATGTTCGCCTTCGCGGCGATGTCGGGGATGGCCCGTCCCTTTCCGCTCTCCGCGCCGCGGGGGATCCACTGCCGCGCGCTGATGCCGGCGGCGCGCTGCCACGGCGGGAGGGGAAAGAACGTGCTGAAGCCGCCGCCGCTGCCCGTGAGCTCTCCGTTCCGCACCTGATGCCACGCGATCTCGGTGCCGGCTTTCGGGTGCAGCGTCGTGCCGCCGACGGTGAGGACGTGCGGGCTGCTGGCGGGGAACTGGATGATGAACCTCTTCGGGGGGGCCGGCACGTACCCCGTGCCGTCGGCCATGTCGCCCGACGAGTAGCAGACCGTCATCCCCAGCACCGCCGCGGCCTGGAACCAGCGGTCGAGCGCGGGCATGAGCGCCGGCGTCTGTGAATACTCCGGCCCTCCCCAGCTGCAGGAGAGCACCGACGGATCGTTCCTGGTGTCGGCGATGACGCTGGAGACGGCGTGGTATTGCCCCTGGTCCGAGCCCGAGGTCAGCACCAGGAGGATCGACGCCTCCGGCGCGAAGGTGCCGACGATGGAGACGTCGGTCGTGGTCTCGAGCGTCCACTCCACCTGGCTCTGGAGGCTCGGGTCGCTGCCGGAGAGGGTCCCGTCGAGGAATTTGCGGATGTCGGCACGCGGGACGGGGTTATTTTTGACCTCGCCGATGCCGCGGATGCGCAGCTTCGGCGGCGCCAGTTTCAGCTGGCGGAAGTACTGGCGCAGGTCGCTCCGGTGCACCCCTCCGCCGAGCTCGATGATGGCGATGCATTGTCCCTTGCCGTGCAGGCGCTTCGGGACAGCATAGGCGTCGAGCAGGGCCTGCCGGTCCATGCCGCCCCGGCCGGCGGCAGCCGCCGCGTGGGGACGGGCGGCAGGAAGCGTGTCCAGGCCGAGGATGCACTCGACGAGCGGCAGGAGCGGGGCGGGGAGGTGGGGAACGCCGCGATGGGTGCGGAACGTGCCGAGGGGATGCCGGACGCCCTGGAGCTCCACGCCGAAGACGCGGGCGAACTGCCGCAGTGAGCCCGAGACCACCACGCAGCGGCGGAAGGCGTCGGACGACACGACCCTCAGTCGCTGCGAGGCGGCGAATTTCCGCACGGCCTCGAGATCCTCCGGCGAGGCGGCCCACTGCTTGGCCAGCTCGGCGCGTGTCAGATAGCGGCGCTCGTGCGGCAGTCCGCGGGTGGCCTGCTCCACGAGCGTGCGCCACTCCTCTTCCGGTCCGCGCGAGCGCACGACGATCGTGAGCTCGGCGGTCTCCGCGAGGTCGACCGCCGCCCGGCTCCGCCTGGCTTCCGGCGGCAGCCGGCGCGGCTCCCCGCCGGCGAGGGGCTGTTTCACGACGCGGTGCCGACGGCCGCCCCGTGGGCGAGCATCGCCTCTTCGCAGCGGCGCACGTCGTCCTCCGTGATCTCCCACATTTTCTTGCTGCCGAGGATGTCCGCGAGCTGGTGGAAGAGCGCCTCGTCGATGAACGGCGTCACGTTGCCGCTCTGGTACTCGCGCTCCTTCTCGCCGTAGAGGCCGAGGAACGTCTTGTCGTTGAACCACGACTCGCGGTTGCGCTCGGCCATCTTCTGCAGCAGCTCCTCGCTCGGATTGCGCTGCAGGAACTCGAAGAACATGCCGCTGGCGGGGGAGCCGGGGAAGAACCATTCGCCGCTGAAGACCTGGATCACGTCCTCGCTCTCGTCGCGGAGCACGGGGGTGATGAAGTTCACGCCGCGGGCGGTGGCGTGGGCGTGGAACGAGAGCAGGTCCGTCGTGCGCAGGGCGATGTGCTGCCAGTGCGCGGCGGCGCGGTGGCCGTCCAGCATCTCGCGCACGTGCGAGCGCTGGGAAAGCGGCTCGGACGGCTGCACGACCGCGATCATCGTCGTGGCCAGGTCGGGGCTGGTCTCGACACCCTGCCCGACCTGCATGGCGTACGTGAGCGACTGATCGCCCTCGCCCGGCACCCACTCTTTTCTCTTCTCGTAGACCACGTGCTCCGGCGTGCAGCCGAAGACCGTGCGGAAGAGGACGTAGGCCACGTTGTAGAGCTGCGGCTGCACGAGCAGCGTCATGTGATCGACTTTGAAATTCAGGAAATCAGGACGTGCCATGGGAGCGCTCAATATCACGCTTCCTCCATTGCTCACAAAAGAATCGCGCTCCTTTCACATATACTCCGGATACTTCAGTTCGGTCCCCGGTCGACTCCCTGAAACAAAGGACGGATGTTCATGAATCGTATAACGCGCGCGCTCCTCGTGTCTGCCGTACTGCTGTTCCCTTTCGCCGCACACGCGGCGCTGACCATCGAGCCACTGACCTGGAACATCATCGGTCTGGACAGCAACGATCCGGCGACAGGGCCGAACCGGTTCCCGGTCGGCGCGCGCGTCTGCAGCAGCACGGCCACGACGAACGTCAGCGTCAACTTCGTCTGGGACTCGGCCAACCCGTACATCGACCTGCGCCCCGGCTCCCTCAGCAGCATCACCTTTCCGGTGCTGAACGCCGGCGAGTGCGCCGACGCGTACTTTGAAGTCGAGGTGGATCGCGATCCCAACGCCTACGAGACCGCGCGCCGCTATCACATCACCGCCACCGACTCGACCGGCACCGTCTCCACGCCCACGCCGCGCGAGCTCTACGTCGAGTACCTCATCTCGCAGAGCCGCAACTCCATCAGCGACGTCAGATTCGGCACGTCCCTCCTGTCGCTGACCTCCGTCGCTCCCGGCGGCTCGATGGACCTCGTGGTCGGCAACACCTACTACATCCAGCTCGTCGGCGGCACGGCCACGCAGGGCTACAACCAGTTCGAGGAGTTCATCAACTTCCCCAACACCGTCTTCCAGGTCCTCGAAGTCGATACGACCTACTCGGCCGACAACTCCCCCTACGTGCCCAACCCGAACGACCGGCTCTACGCCGACGCCTGCCTCTGGGAGAACGACCCGAACAGCCCGAACTACCGGGCCTGCGTGGGCGGCGACTTCAAGGCCGGCGGCAATACCGTCATCACCACGTACACCGTCAGGATCGTCAGCGGCGGCGGCACCACCGAGGCGCTGAGCTCGCTGCTCTACGACTTTTCCGGCAGCAGCTTCCACTACAACGCCGATTTCGGCACCAGCGCGCGCATCGCCACCATCAGCGATCCGACGCTGGCCACCATCGCCAAGAACTTCAACCCCGATCCCGCCTCGGTCAACGGCACGTCGACCCTCACCTTCACCCTCGGCAATCCGAACCCCGGGACGATGACGGGCTACGCGTTCGTCGACAACCTCCCGGCCAACCTCGTCGTGGCCGCGACGCCGAATGCCACCACCAGCGGCTGCGGCACGCCGTCGCTCACCGCCACCGCCGGCTCGGGCACCATCACCTTCTCCAACGGCACCGTGGCCGCGGGCGGGAGCTGCGTCATCAGCGTCAACGTGACGCCCACCGCCACCGGCACGCTGACCAACACCACCAGCACCCTCATCGTGGCTGGCGTCGACACCGGCAAGACCGCCACCGACACGCTCACGGTCACCAACGAGCCGGCGGCGCCGGCGCCGGTCTGCGGCGTGACCATGGCCTCCTGGCCGGTTCCGGCGGGCAGCCCGAATCCACCGGTGGCGACGCTGGGGCCGCAGGTCGCGGCGGCGAGCGTGAGCGCGTTCATCCCCGCCGACACGCAGATCACCACCAGCGGCCACAACGACACCGGCGCGTGGCAGACGTACGGCTACAGGAACGACAACAACACCCTCGCGTTCACCGTCGACACGACGAACTACAGCAACGTGCAGCTCACCTTCTGGATGGCCAATCCCAGCCCGGCGAACGGACCGACGTCCGTGACGTTCGAGGTCAGCACGAACGGCGGGGCGTTCACCCCCCTGCCGGCGGAGACGATCACGAACCCGGCACAGGCCTACACGCAGTATTCGATCGACCTCTCCTCCGTGACCGCCAGCGCGTCGGCGCCCACGCCGCGGACGACGACGGTCCGGATGATCCCGACGGGCGCGAATGCCGACGCCCAGGGCGCCTCGCTGGACCTCGATGACATCGCCTTCACCGGCTGCGCCACGCCGGTGCGGCCCACGATGACCAAGTCGTTCTCGCCCGATCCGATCGCGGTCGGCGCGACCTCGACGCTCACCTTCACGCTCACGAACACGAATGCCACCGCCCTCACCGGGGCTGCCTTCACCGACACGCTGCCGTCCGGCGTGCAGGTGGCGGCGACGCCGTCCGCGGCCACGACCTGCGGCGGTACGTGGGCGGCCACGGCCGGGGCGACGACGCTGACCTTCGCGGGCGGCACCATTCCCGCTGCCGGCTCCTGCACCGTCACCGTGAATGTGACCGCCACCACCGCCGGCGCGCATCCGAACGTCAGCGGCTATCTCTCCACCACCGAGACGGGGCAGACGACCACCAGCGTCGCCAGCGACGTCCTCACGGCCATCGCGCCGCCGGTGATCTCCAAGAACTTCGACCCGTCGCCGATCCTCCCCGGCGGCATCTCCACGCTGACCTTCATCATCGAGAACCCGAACACCGACCTCGCGCAGAGCGGCGTGGCCTTCACCGACACGTTCCCGTCGGGCATGGTGGTGGCCGCGGTGCCGAATGCCACGACCAGCGGCTGCGGCTCGCCGACGTTTGCGCCGGCCGCCGCCGCCTCGTCGGTGTCGTTCAGCGGCGGGACGATCGCGGCGGGCGGCACGTGCACCGTCACGGTCGACGTCACCGCGCCGTCGGCCGGCTCGTACATCAACACGACCGGCAACGTGTCGCACGTCGTCAACGCGCAGACCGTGAACGGCAACACCGCCACCGACACGCTCACGGTGGAGGCGCCGGCGCCGTCGGTCGCATTCCTCAAGCAGGTCGGCCCGACGGCCACCGGTCCGTGGACGCCGTTCCTCGCCACCACGGCCGGCGCGGAGGTCTTCTACCGCTTCACCATCGAGAATACGGGCGACGTCGCGCTGACGAGCCTCGTCGTCGACGACGACACACTCGACGTCTCGTCGTGTAACGCGTCGCTCTCGGGCGCCACCCTCCCGGCCCCTGTCGCGGCGAACGAGAACCACATCGTCCAGTGCGTCGTCGGACCCGTCACCGCAGTCACCGGGGCGCACGTCAACGAGGCCGACGTCGACACGATGTTCGGCGCGACCGAAGTGGATTCGGAGGAGTCGAGGGCCGAGTACGCGACCACCGGCCTCACGCTCGACAAGAGCGTCTCGCCCATGACGTATGCCGCGCCAGGCGAGACGCTGAACTACAGCTACCTCGTCACCAACAGCGGCTTCGCTCCGCTGGAGGGACCGGTCACGGTGACCGATGACAAGGCCACGGTCACCTGTCCGGCGGTGACCACCGTCGGCGATCTCGACAATTTCCTCGATCCTTCCGAGTCGATCACCTGCACGGCGTCGTACCTGACCACCGCCGGCGACGTGACGGCGCTCTCCGTCACCAACACCGCCACGGCCACGGTCGACGGCGTCAGCTCGAACAGCGACACCGCTACCGCGACGGTGACCGGCGTCACCCTGGCCGACGTCTCGGTGGTGAAGACGCTCGTCACCGCGGGGCCGTACGCCCCCGGCCAGTCGATCAGCTATACGCTCCTGGTCGCCAACGGCGGACCCTCCACCGCGACCAACGTGCAGGTGACGGATACCCCGTCGAACCTGACCATCACCGGCGTGAGCGGCGGCGGCTGCGCGGCGCTGCCGTGCACGATCGCCAGCCTGGCCTCCGGCGCGAGCGTGACCGTCAACGTCACCGCCACCATCATCGCCTCCGGCGCCTTCGACAACAGCGCCACCGTTGCGGCCACCGAGACCGATCCGAACCTCACCAACAACACCGACAACACGGGCAACGGCGGGACGGCCACGCCGTCTGTCGACGTGTCGCTGGTCAAGACGCTGACCACCTCCGGGCCGTACACCCACGGCCAGGTCATCAGCTACTCGCTGCTCGTCGCCAATGCCGGCCCGTCGACGGCAACGTCCATCCAGGTCACCGACACGCCGTCGAACCTGACCATCACCGGCGTGAGCGGCGCCTGCGCGGCGCTGCCGTGCACGATCGCCAGCCTGGCCTCCGGCGCGAATACGTCCATCACCGTCACGGCCACGATCAACGGGCCGGGCGCGTTCGACAACTCCGCCACCGCCCTCCCCGCGGAGAACGACCCGAACCTGGCCAACAACACCGATAACACCGGCAACGGCGGCACGGCCGGCGCGTCGGCGGACATGGCCATCGTCAAGACGCTGGTCACCGCCGGGCCGTACTCGGCCGGCCAGTCGATCGCCTACACGCTGCTCGTGACGAACAACGGCCCCTCCACCGCCACGACCGTGCAGGTGACGGACACGCCGTCGAACCTGACCATTACCGGCGTGAGCGGCGGCGGCTGCGCGGCGCTGCCGTGCACGATCGCCAGCATGGCCGCCGGTGCGAGCGTGACCATCAACGTCACGGCCACCATCGTCGCCGCCGGCGCGTTCGACAACGTCGCCACCGTCTCGGCGGTCGAGACCGATCCCAACCTCAGCAACAACGTCGACAACGCCGGCAACGGCGGCACGGCCGCGGCCTCGGCCGACCTGTCGATCGTGAAGACGCTGGTCACGCCCGGGCCGTACCTCCCCGGCCAGTCGATCAGCTACACGCTCCTCGTCGCCAACGCCGGCCCCTCCACCGCCACGACCGTGCAGGTGACGGACACGCCGACGAACCTGACCATTACCGCCGTGAGCGGCGGCGGCTGCGCGGCGCTGCCGTGCACGATCGCCAGCCTGGCCTCCGGCGCGAGCGTGACCATCAACGTCACCGCCACCATCGTCGCGCCCGGCGCGTTCGACAACGTGGCCACCGTCTCCGCCACCGAGCTCGATCCGAATCTGACCAACAACACCGACAACGACGGCAACGGCGGCATCACCGGCGTCTCCGCCGACGTCTCGCTCGTCAAGACGCTGGTCACGGCCGGTCCGTTCATCCCCGGCCAGACGGTGAATTACACGATCGTCGTCTCGAACGCCGGCCCGTCGCCCGCCACGAACGTGCAGGTCACCGACACGCCGGCGAACCTGACCATCACCGGCGTGAGCGGCGGCGGCTGCGCGGCGCTGCCGTGCACGATCCCGGCCCTGGCCGTGGGCGCCAGCGTGACGATCAATGTCTCGGCGACCATCGTCGCCGCCGGCGCCTTCGACAACGCCGCTGCCGCGATGGGCGTGGAGCCCGATCCGAATACGACCAACAACAATGACTCCAGCGGGAACGGCGGCGTGGCCACGCCATCGGCCGACGTCTCGCTGGTCAAGACGCTGACCACCGGCGGTCCGTTCGCCCCCGGCCAGAGCGTGACTTTCACGCTGGTCGTCTCGAATGCCGGTCCGTCGACGGCCACGACCGTGCAGGTCACCGACACGCCGGCGAACCTGACCGTCACCGGCGTGAGCGGCGCCTGCGCGGCGCTGCCCTGCACCATTGCCAGCATCGCCTCGGGGGCTTCGGTGACGATCAACGTCACGGCCACGATCGTGGCCGCGGGCGCGTTCGACAACTCCGCCACGGCCCTGGCCACGGAGCCCGATCCGAACCTCGTCAACAACACCGACCCGAGCGGCAACGGCGGCGTGGCCGTGCTGCCGCCGTCGTCGGCGGACGTGCGCGTGACGAAGAGCATCTCCGGCCCGATCGTGGTCGGGCAGCCCTTCGACTACATCCTCACCGTCGTGAACGGCGGCCCGGCGACGGCGACGAGCGTCACGGTCACGGACGTCCTCCCGGCCGGCTTCTCGCTCGCCTCGGCCACGTCGACGCAGGGGACGTGCAGCGGCACGGCCACCGTGACGTGCAGTGTCGGCACGATGGCCCTCAATGCCACCGTGACGATCACCATCCGCGGCACGGCCACGCAGCCGGGCTCGTACGCGAACACGGCCACCGTCACCGCCGCCGAGCCCGACCCGGTGCCGACGAACAACACGTCGACGATCGAGATCTCGACGGCGGTGGGCATTCCGACGCTCGAGTTCTACGCGCTGGCGGCGCTGGCCGCGCTGCTGGCGCTCGTGGGGGTGTTCATGCGGCGCTGACGGATCATGGCAAAGACGGTGCAGGCTCTTCCGGCGTGTATCGCTATCTTCGCTACGTTCCGAAAAACCACCTCAGCCGCACAGCCGGGCGTCTCGTGCACGCCCGGCTGCCGCGGCCGATCGCGCGCCGCCTGGTGCGCTGGTTCGCCCGCACGTACCAGATCGACGTCGGCGCGGCCGCGCTGCCGATCGAGGAGTACCCGTCGATCGGGCACTTTTTCATCCGCGACCTGCGCGAGGGGCTGCGTCCCATCGAGGGCGACTTCGTCTCGCCCGTCGACGGCGTCCTCCGCAATTACGGCGCGGTCGGCGACGGCCGCCTGGAGCAGATCAAGGGGAAGACGTACACCGTGGCCCGCTTCCTCGGCGACCCGGAGTACGCCGCCCGCTACGAGAACGGCGGCGCGTTCTTCAACCTCTATCTCTCGCCCCAGGACTATCACCACGTCCATTCGCCGGTGAGCGGCAACATCGTCCGCAGCGTGCACATCCCCGGCATGCTCTGGCCGGTCAACGACTGGTCGCTGTCCAACGTCGACGAGCTGTTCTCCATCAACGAGCGCGTGGTGACGTACATCGAGTGCAATTACGGGCTGGTGGCGGTGGTGATGATCGGCGCGACGAACGTGGGGAAGATGTCGGTGGTCTACGACTCCTTCATCTCCAACGCCACCAACGTGGACCGCACCGTCACCCGCGACTACGCCCCCCCGAAGCCGATCCACGCCGGCGACCGCCTGGGCACGTTCCACATGGGCTCCAGCGTGGTCATGCTCTTCGAGCCGGGCCGGGTCGACCTCGAGCGCGTACGCCTGCACGCGGGCAAGAAGGTGCACTTCGGGGCGGCGGTGCTGCACGGGGAAGCGGTGCCGACCGAGTAGATTGCGCGATCATACCCGATCTGGGTACGATCGTACCCGGGATGGGTACGCGCCTCAGTCTGGCCGATGCGCTGTTTTCCGGCACGCGGCAACGCGTGCTCGGCCTCCTGTTCGGGCATCCGGAACGGTCGTTCTTCGCGACCGAGATTTTTCAGCGTGCCGGCTCCGGGCGGGGAGCGGTGCAGCGCGAGCTGGAGCGGCTCGTCGACAGCGGGCTGGCCGTCGTCACGCGCGTCGGAAACCAGAAGCACTATCAGGCGAACGCCGAGGCTCCGATCTTTTCCGAACTGCGGTCCATCGTTCTGAAGACGAGCGGCCTCGCGCAGCCGTTGTGCGACGCTCTCGCTCCGCTGGCGAAGAAGATCGAGCTGGCCCTGGTGTACGGCTCGGTCGCACGCGGCGAAGCTCACGCGGGCAGTGATGTCGACCTCCTCGTCGTCGCCCGGGACCTTTCGCTCGCGCAGCTTTACGCGCGTCTTCTGCGGGCCGAAGGGAAGATCGGCCGCAAGATCAACCCAACGCTCCTTACCCCCGCCGAGCTCCGGGATCGCCGCGCGGAAGGCAACCCCTTTCTGAAGAAGGTGCTTTCCGGCGATACGATCGCGTTGATCGGAAAGGTGAATGACGCACCGTGAGCTCGAAAAACTGGTCGCGACCGGGGTCCTGAAGGCGGAGGCTCCTTCCTCCGCGGAGATCGCGGGTCTCATTCGCTCGGGCGAGACTCGGCTGCGCGATGCAGAAAACGCTGCGCTCTCGATCGAGAGCCGCTTCGATCTCGCTTACAACGCCGCGCATGCTCTCTCGCTTGCTGCACTGCGATGGCACGGCTACCGCCCAGACAAGCGATCCATCGTCTTTCAAGCTCTGGCGCACACCCTGGCCCTGCCCACGGCGCAATGGAGAATCCTCGATGACGCTCACCGCCGCCGTAACGCCATCGAATATGAGGGGTTCATTACCGTTGACGAAGCCCTGTTCGACGGGTTGCTCACCGTGACGCGCGAGGTTGCGAAGCGGGTGCGTGGGTTAGTCGAATAAGACTCTCCTTTTCAGTCCCTCTTGTTCCTTTTTAGACCTTCTGAAGTATCATTGGGGACATCAAGAGGAGAAGGGCAATGGATCTCGTACTGAAGCTCCGGGAACTGCGGCGGATGCGCGGATTGACGCAGAAGGATGTAGCCCGTCTTTCCGGTATTGGTGTGAAGACCATCAGCTCGTTCGAGACCGGGGAGCGCATCGGGTCGCTCAAGTTCGCGCAGCTCGAGCGGCTGCTCGCGGTCTATGGCGTGACGCCGAAGGAGTTTTTCGGCCGGACCGTCGAGAAGGACATCGCCGCCTGGCAGTTCGACGAAGACGAAGTGGCGGAGAGACGCCTGCTCGAGGAGGTCGGCGCGCTGCCCAAGCCGCTCCAGCGCACACTGTTCGCCCAGTTCGAGCTCATGGTCAAGACCGCCGCGGCGGTGTACGGAAACCACCTGGTGCCGCAGCCCGGCACGTTCGAACAGGAGCATTCGCGAAGCAGCAGATACTGATCCCTCGGCCCGGCTTTCCCTTGCTCCTCCATTGACGGAAGTCGATGGAGGATGCAAGAGTGCGGAATGTCCTGAAAAGGACATTCCGGGAGGGCCGATTGAGCGCGACAGCCGTGGAGCGTTGCCCCTGGTGCGGCAGCCAGATCACTCACGCGAAGTTCCTGAAGGTCCAGGCGGCCATCCGCGAGGACGAGCGGAAGCGGCTCGCCGAGGCGGAGCGGCAGGTCCAGCAGAAGCTCGTGAAGGAGCGGCAGGCCTTCGAAGCCGAGAAGGCGAAGATCGTCAAGCAGATCGAGCTGGCCAGGCAGCAGATGGAGCTGCAGCGGAAGAAGGAGCTGGCCGACGTCCGCAAGATCCTCGAGCAGGACCGCCAGAACGCGCTGCTGAAGCGCGACGCCGAGTTCGCCCGCGAGCGCGAGGCGCTGCAGAAGAAGATCGCCGACATGAGCCGCCGCATGAAGAAAGGCGGCGACGTCGGCGAGGGCGCCGAGCTCGATCTGTACGAAGAGCTGCGTGTCGCGTTCCCCGAGGATGCCATCGCGCGCGTGAAGGGCCGCCCCGGCGTCCTGCTCCACGACGTCCGCTACAAGGGGAAGTCGGCCGGAAAGATCCTCCTCGACGTCACGCCGCGCGCGTCGTGGCAGCACGCCTTCGTGGTGAAGCTGCGCCAGGCGCAGACGGAGATCGAAGCCGACCACGCCATCCTCTCCACGCCCGTCTTCCCCGCGGGGAAGCGCGAGCTGTTCATCGAGTCCGGCGTGATCGTCGTCGCGCCGGCGCGCGTGCGGCCGATGATGGAGGTGCTGCGCAAGTCGCTCATCGCCATGCACGCGGCCAGGCTGGGGGAGGCCGAGCGCGCGGACAAGCTGGGGCGCCTCTACCGCTTCATCACCTCGCCGTCGTTCAAGCGGAAGCTCGGGGAGGCGTCGGACCTGGCCGGCGAGGCGCTGGAGATCGACGTCCAGGAGAAGCGCGCGCACGACACGGTCTGGAAGAAGCGCGGCACGGTGCTGACGCGCATCCGCCACATCCTCCGCGACATCGACACCGACGTCGCGGCCATCATCGAGTCGCGGGACGATGAGGAGCAGCCCGCGCCGAAGCCGCTGCGTCCCGCGGCGTGGCGGGTGATCACCAAAGATGACGAGTAAGCATCCCTGGCAGGAGCGGCGCCTCGGCCGCACGATCCTGCGCACCTACCGCGACACGCGCGACCTCTACGAGATCGTGCCCAATCCGCGGCAGCCGCGCCTGGGCCCGAAGGAAGACCTCGAGCTGCAGCGGCAGATCGAGGCCAACGAGGGGATCTTCGAGCCCCTCCTGGTCGAGCCGCATCCCGACCTCGAGGGGAAGCTGCGCATCATCGACGGCGACCGCCGCTGGACGAACTCCAAGGTCCTGGTCGAGGTGCACCACAAGGAGCAGTACCGCCGCATCCCGCTGGAGATCACCGACCGCACGCTCACCGACGACGAGCGCCTGCGCGTCTGGATCTACATCCACCGCCAGCGCAAGGAGTGGGACGCCAAGGAGAAGGAGATGGTGGCCTACGGCCTGGTGGACATCGTCGGCCGTGCCAGCGCCGCGAACATCCTCGGCGTGACGGTGCGCGAGCTGGACAAGCTGGTGGAGATCTACGAGCTCTCCGAGAAGCTGACCAATCTCCCCGAGCCGGGCTCCTCGATCACCTGGGCCCGCGAGATCAAGAACATCAACAGGAACCTGCTCACGCCGTCCGTGCTCGACACGATCGTGCAGAAGGTGAACGAGAACGAGATCACGAACTCGAAGGACGTGCGCAAGCTGCGCATCGTGCTGCGCGACCCGGTGGCGCGGCAGAAGTTCGTCGAGGGGGCGCCGCTGGAGCGCGTGCTCGACTCCATCGCGCCGGCCGAGGAGAAGAAGAGCGGCCTCGCCGGCGACCTGCAACAGCTCACGCACGCCCTCAAGCGCCACTCCTGGACCACCCTCGTCGACAAGCGCGGCGACCCCGCGCTGCTGGAGCAGGTGCAGGAGGCGGAGAAGCTGCTCAAGGCGCTGAAGAAGATGCTGGGTTGATCTGGAGTGCGGCAGCGCCAGCTGCCGCTCTCAATGCGGCAGCCGCAGCTGCCGCGGGCGGGCGGAGGCTGGCGCCTCCGCATGGAAAGCGGCAGCTGGCGCTGCCGCACTCCAGAACGACACCGACACGCGCACCGCGCGCCGCTGGTCCGGATAGGCGAAGCCCGACCCTTCCAGCGCATACCCGAGGGCGGCATTGCGGCGATCGAAGAGATTCAGCACGTCGACGAAGACGCGCGCGCGGCGGAAGCGCTGCTGCGCGCGGAGCGACACGGCGTGCGTGTCGGGAGCGGCGACCTGTTCGGCATCGTCGAAGAAGCGGCCGGTGTTCCAGCTGTAGAGCAGCGTCACGTAAGGGAGTGGGAGCAGCACCGTGCCAGAGTGCAGCGGGATGTTCTTGAGCTGCGTGCCGCCGTCGGTGACGCGGGTCCACGCGTACGTCACGCGCGCGTAGCGCGACTGGAGCAGCAGCTCGACGCCGCGGTGCTCGCTGCGGGCCAGGTTCTGGTAGCGGAACGTCGCGGCGTCGAAGTCGATCTCGTCCCTCACGCGCGACCAGTACGCATCGACGCGGACGATGCCATACGAGAAGCCGGCCTCGAGGCCGCGGGCGCGCTGCGGTTTCAGCTCCGGGTTGGCGAGGGTGAAGGAGCCGCCGAAGAGGCGGATGGGGCGGGAGTCGTAGAGCTGCTCGAGCGTCGGCGCGGTGAAGCCGTGCGCGGCGGAGAGGTACATCGCCGCGGCGCCGCGCTGCATGGAGAGGCCCAGGCGCGGGGAGAGCACGCTTTCGTCGATGTGGTCGAAGCGTGCGCCGCCGACGAGCATCACGTTCGCGGTGAGCGGCACGCGCGCGGTGGCGTGTGCGGCGGCGACGTTGCGGTGCGCGTCGGTCCGCGCCAGCCCGATCCACTCGGCGTCGAAATGCTGGCGGGCCAGATCGATGCCGCCGTGCCAGCGCGCGCCGTGCAGTTGCAGCGACCCGCCGAGCTCCCCCGAGTCGAGCGACCGCGAGGCGGTGTCGAGAAACAGGAACGTCCGGGTGGCGTCGCCGCGCTTCGAGGTGGCGTGCAGCGAGGCGCGCCAGTTCGTCGCGTCGAACGAGGCGGCCAGCTGCGCGCGCGTGTGCTCGTCGAAATCGCCGGGGACGAGGGCGATCGGCTCGTCGAGCTGCTCGAGCGGCAAAGGCCCGGGATCGTTGCGGTCGTGGTTGCGCAGCGAGCCGCTGAGCGTGAGTCCGTCGCGACGCCAGCGCAGGCGCGCGCCCCCCTGCGCGCTCTCGGAGCGCGGACGATCGCCGTCGCTCCCGCGCCAGTCGGCCAGCACGGCCAGCTCTCCCTCCGCCACGCGCAGCCACGCGCCGCCGCTTCCCTCGGCCGTCCCATCGCTGCCGCCGGTGAGCGTCAGGCTCCAGTCGCCCGGCGCACGCGTGCGCGTGAACAGCTGCACGATGCCGCCGAAAGCCGCGTCGCCGTAGACGGGAGAGGCCAGCCCGCGCACGACTTCCACGCGCTCGACGTCGTTCGCCAGGAGCTGCTGCCACGGCGCGGCGTTCGACTCCGCGTCCGCGACCGGCACGCCGTCGACGAGCAGCCGCGCGTAATCCGCCTCGCCGCCGCCGTAGAAGCCGCGCATCGTCAGCGTCGCCGGGATGGTGCTCCCTCCGCCGAACATCGTCACGCCCGGCACGAGCGCCAGCACCTCGGCTGCATTCGACGCGGGGAGCGCCTCGACGTCCGTCCGCGTGAGGACGGTCGTGGCGGTGGTCAGCTCGTTTTGCGGAACGGCATTGCGCTCGGCGGTGACGACGATCTCCTGTTTCAGCACCGGGGTGGTCGCGAGGAGGAGGCAGACGAGCCAGGACACATTCGAGGAGTGACGTCAGCCATGGGTTTCCCTACCATGCGGGATGATGGGTCGCTGGATCACTTTCGCCGCGATGCTCGCGCTGACGCTCCTGGTGATGTTCGGCGTCGCGTCCGTGTCGGGACTGGAGATCGAAGATCCCACGCCGCTGCTGCGCGGGGCGGCCATCGCCGGCGTGCTGCTCCTCATCGCCGACGTGGTGCTGCCCGTCCCTTCGAGTCTGGTGATGGCGGCGCATGGCGCGTTGTTCGGCATCGTGCCCGGCGCACTGCTCTCGATCCTCGGCTCGACGGCGGCCGCGCTGACGGGCTTCGCCCTCGGCCGCGCGGGCAACGACGTCATCCGCCGCTTCGTCACGCCCGCCGAGCACGATCGCGCCGGGGCGATGCTGCAGCGGTGGGGCGTGCTGGCCATCGTCCTCTCGCGGCCCGTGCCGATCCTCGCGGAGACCGTGGCCATTCTCGCGGGCAGCTCGCCGCTGACGTGGCGGCAGACGGCGCTGGCCGCGGCGGCGGGGTCGCTCGCGCCATCGGTGGTCTACGCGTGGGCGGGTGCGTACGCGAACGGGGCTGCCAGCCACGTGGTGATCTTCTGCGGCGTGCTGGGACTGACGGGCGTGTTGTGGCTCGTTGGGCGGATGGGCGGGCTGAAGCCCGCCCTACGTCGACCGCGCTGAACGTAGGACGGGCTTCAGCCCGTCCCCCCGTCAGCCTGACGCCGTCTTCGCGTCGTACAGGAACCGCGGCCCCGCGTTTCCCGTCCCGTTCGGGATCGGCATCGACACGAGGTCCTGCGCCTGCAGCCGCAGCGAGTACATCAGGCCGATCGCGGCATCGAAGTGCTTCGGGTCGCCGTCGAACGTCTGCTGCAGCGCGTCGACGAGCGCGCTGAACGTCTCGTCGCACTGCTGCGACACGAGCGCCACCCGCGAGCCCGCCGGCAGCGGCACGTCGGGCGGGTTGTCGACCACCGGCCAGACGCCGGTCGTATCGAGCACGATCGGCGGCGCTCCCCACGAATACCCCTGCGGCACGCTCGGATCGATGTTCAGCGTCTTGCCGCGGGCGATCTCCTCGAAGCGGTAGTAGTGCGCGACCATTCCCTCGCCGCCGGCCGGACTGGTGGCCGTCCCCTCGCCCTGCGTGACGATGATGTGGATGGCCGCCTGCGCGGTGGCCACGCTGTCGATCGGGAAGAGCTCGTCCTTGGCGAACCAGCCGGTCACCTGCCGCGATGGATCGCCCTTGAAGATCTTCTCGCCGAGGTCCGCGATGAGCTGCGACACGGCCTCGTAGAACTCGCCGATGGTGTGGTAGTCCGGCGCGATCTTCTCCAGCGTCTTGGCCTCGGGGAAGACCAGCGGATTCTCCGGCTCCTCGATGACCATGAAGACGTTCCGCACCGTGTCGATGGAGAGCTTCTTCAGCGGCACGATGAACGGCTTCCCGGGCTCGCTCCCGATGTTCATCGGCAGCGGCCCCGGGTACTTCGGCACGCTCCCCGGAAAGTCAGGAGTCCCTTCGACGGCGTTGAGGATGTTTGCCGCCAGCGAGAGGTGCAGCATCTCCTGGATGACGATGCCGCGGATGATGCCGGCGATCTGCTGGTTGGACCCTTCCTTGATCGAGTAGAGCGCGGTCAGGTATGGCGGGATGGTGCTGAACTCGAGCTTGATCGCGTTCGCCAGCGCCTTGCGGAGGTCTTCGACGGTGTCGAGTTTCTGCCGTTTGACGTAAAGCATGACTACGACTCCTTCCGCAGGCCGCTCTTGATGGCGTGCAGCTCGCTCGTCACGGCCTCGGTCGTCGGCACGTGGCGTTTCGCAGCCGCCTCGGGCTGCGGCGCCTCCGTGCCCTTGAGCGGCTTGCCGTCCGGTCCGGGCGTGTTCAGCCACTTCAGGATCGCGGCGCGCTTCGCGGCCGAGAGATCGCGCGTGACCGGCATCGAGTTCGGATCCGTGATCGGCAGGGCGAAGACGAAGCTGAGCACCTGCACGTTCGCGGCGATGGCGTCGTAGTCGGTGAGGTCGATGAGGCGGTCCATCAGGGGATAGAGATTGCCGTACTGCGTGAAGATCGGCTGCATCTCGCCGAACCAGGTCGGCTCCGCCGCCTCGAACGCGTCGAACACGAGGACGCTGATGAAGTCCCACGGGTCGACCCACGAGCCGGGCGGGTTGCCGACGACAGCCTGCGGGATCGGCCGCACGCCGTACACTTGTCCGTCGATGTAACCGCGCGGGTTGTCGGGATCGTGCGCGGTCAGCTTCAGCGTGGCACGCCCTTTCTTCGCCACGATCGGCGTGCTCGCAGCGAAGCCGGTGAGCGCGGTCGTGGGCGTGGCCACCGCCGGTCCGTTCGACTGCTGCAGTCCGGTCGGATCGAACGACACGTTGATCCGCGCACCGTCCTGCAGCTCGCCGTACTGCGTCGCCCACAGCTCGACCTCGGCGGTGTCTCCCGGACTGAGGCGGTACGTGAAGTTGTCGGCGCGGACGTAGAGTCCGTCGATGTTCTCCTGCAGCAGCGTCTTCCCGTTGCTGGCCACGGCGACGGGATTCGAGGCCAGCGCCTTCAGTTCGTCGTTCGTCAGGTCGCGGTCGGCGGGCAGCTCGACGATACCCGCGGTCGACTCGTAGAAGTTGGGGGTCTGATACGGCACGTCCCCCAGGGACTGGAATGTTTTCGATGCGTCGAGATAGCCGAGGGTGAGCGCGCCGAGGACGGGCGCCAGGTTGCCGCCGGGGGCGACGGTGGGGAGGGAATTGCCGAAATCGGCGAGGATGCGGCGCGCTTTTTTGTCGACGACGCAGGGCATGAAGGTCATGAGCCGGGTTGTCCCGCCGAGGTGCCGGCCGAGGACGAACTGGCGGGGCTCGTCGTCGTCCGCGGGACCGATCGTCCCGACGATGCGGCCGAGGGTGAACGTGGCGGAGGTCGAGTCGGAGTCGTAGCCGTCGAGGTTGAACTTGATCGACAGCATGTCGTGCTTCGCCGCGGCGCGCAGTTCGCGAAGGAAGCGCGACTTGCGGTCGTCGCCCCACAGCACCGGCGCGAGCACCGACTGGTAGAACACGCCGAGGGGCATCTTCGTGCCGACCGGCGCGGAGCGCATCCAGAGGTCGGAAAACGAGGCGCGCTCGAACGGGCCGGAGAAGGCGTCGTTCACGCCGTCCGTGAGGCGCACCAGCAGGCCCCAGATCTGCGAGACCATCTGCTGCTGCGGGTCGAGGTCGACCAGCTTGCCGGCCACGCGCTTGTTGGCGTCCATGATGCGCATGCCGACCACCGGATCGGCCGCCACGTCGTTCGTCGACGAGCCGTCGACGTAGCAGACGCGCGTGACGTGGCAGTCCACCAGGCGCCACGACGCGGAGCCGTCGGGGTTCCACCAGCCGTTCGCGCTCGTGTCCGTCTGCGGCAACTGATATTCGGGGAGAAACGTGGCGTTGTCGTAATGGGTCGGGTCGTTGTTCACGGTCGACGGATCGGCCTGGAACTGACCCGAGAAGTGAAGGCGTACGCGGTCGAGGTAACTCATCACTCACAGGAGTGACGCTCGTGGACGTTTCCCTACCGCACCCGCCAAGCAGGAATCGCATGCTGCGCGTATTACGTAGATCTTCGTAGATTCTGGAGTGCGCGAGCTGGCGCTCGCGCACTCCAAACTGGTATACCTACCGTTCGGTAGGTCATGAGAAACGCCGCCACTGACAGCCGCGCCGCAGAGGTCTACCGCACCGCGGCGCAGATCATCGTCGCCAAGGGGTACGACGCCACGTCGGTCAGCGACATCGCCGACGCGCTGGGGATCACGAAGGCGGGGCTCTACCACTACATCAAAGGCAAGACCGAGCTGCTCTTCGAGATCATGAAGTACGGCTTCGAGGAGCTGGAGCGCGAGGTGATCGCGCCGGCGCGCGGCATCGCCGACCCCGAGGAGCGCCTGCGCGCCATCATCGCCGCCCACGCGCACCTGGTGCTGCGCGGCGATGGGGCGGTGACGATCCTCGTCGACGAGGCGCGGGCGCTGACGCCGGCGCAGAACCGCACCATCACCCGCCTCAAGCGGCAGTACATCGACACCGTGCGCGGGACGCTCGACGAGCTGCAGCGCGCGGGGAAGCTGCGCGGCGTCGACACGACCGTGGCGGCGTTCTCCATCGCCGGCGCGATCAACTGGCTTTCGCGCTGGTACAGGCCCGAGGGGAAACTGAGCGCCGGGGAGATCGCCGCGAACGTCGCGGAGATGGTCTTCCACGGGGTGGTGAAGCGGAGACGATGATGCACGTACAGGAACTGTTCGACCTGAAGGGACGCGCCGCCATCGTGACCGGCGGCTCGCGCGGCCTCGGCCTGGAGATCGCCGAGGCGCTGGCGGAGGCGGGGGCGTCGCTGATGCTCTGCGCGCGGCGCGAGCAGTGGCTCACGCCCGCGCTCGAGGAGCTCCGCGCCAAAGGCATCCGCGTGGAAGGCCTCATGTGCGACGTCACGGACGAGCAGCAGGTGCACGCCGTGGTCGAGGCGACGGTGCGTGCGTACGATCGCGTCGACATCCTCGTCAACAACGCCGGCATCTCCTGGGGAGAGCGTCCGGAGACGATGTCGCTCGACAACTTCCGCAAGGTGCTGGACACGAACCTCACCGGCGCGTTCCTCTTCGCCCAGGCCGCGGGGCGGGTGATGCTCGAGGCGAAGCGCGGCGTCATCATCAACATCGCCTCGGTGGCCGGGCTGCGCTCGTCGACGCACGGGCCGCATTACGCCGCGTACGTCTCCAGCAAGGCCGGCCTCATGGGCCTGACGCGCGAGCTGGCGGCCACGTGGGGGCCGGAGGGCATCCGCGTCAACGCCATCGCGCCCGGCTTCTTCCACTCGCGCCTCGCCGACCCGGTCATCAAGTGGGTCGAGCCGGAGATCCAGCGCCGCAATCCCATCCCCCGCATCGGCGCGTCCGGCGAGCTGAAAGGGGTGGCGCTCTTTCTCGCCTCGGACGCGTCGAGCTACGTGACCGGGCAGGTGATTGCGGTGGATGGGGGAGGGACCATTGTCTGAAATCTGGAGTGCGGCAGCGCCAGCTGCCGCTTTCGATGGCGGAGGCGCCAGCCTCCGCCCGCCCGCGGCAGCTTGCGCTGCCGCAATGGAAAGCGGCGGCTGGCGCCGCCGCACTCCATATCGGAGGAGGAGGCATGCCTGACACGCGCCCCTGGTACCCCCACTTCGACTACTGGGTCCGTCCGAACCTGAACTATCCGCGGCGGCCGCTGACGGACATCCTCCGCATCGCCGCCTCGGACGTGCCGGACAAACCGGCCACGGCGTTCCTCGGGCAGACGCTCACCTACGCCGAGATCAAGGACCGCGCGGACCGCTTCGCCACGGCGCTGGCGCGCATGGGCATCGTCAAGGGCGACCGCGTCGGGATCATGCTGCCGAACTGTCCGCAGTATCTCGTCGCGGTCTTCGGCATCCTCCGCGCCGGCGCGATCGTGGTGAACGTGAACCCGCTCTACACGCCGCGCGAGGTGGGCGTCGTCGCCCAGGACTCCGGCATGCGCGCGCTGGTCGTGCTCGACGCGCTCGCACCGGCGGCACAGAGCGCGGGCATCGAGACGCTGCTCATCACAGGATTCGCGCAGCCGGGCTCCTTCGAGCAGGCCATCGCCGGCGTCGCCGTGCCGGAGCTCCCCACCGTGCACATCGACCCGGAACAGGACGTGGCCGTGCTGCAGTACACCGGCGGCACGACCGGCACCCCGAAGGGGGCCATGCTGACGCACTACAACATCTTCGCGAACGTGGTGCAGACCACCACGCTGCACGTGCCGGCGCTGCGCCGCGGCGACGAGCGTTACCTGCTGGTCATCCCCTTCTTTCACATCTACGGCTTCACCGTCGGGCTGATGTCCGGCGCGTGGCTGGGCGCGCTGCAGATCCTCATCCCGAAGTACGACGTCGACGCGCTGCTGAACGCCGTGCGCGATTACCGCCCGACGTACTTTCCCGCCGTCCCGACGCTCTTCATCTCGCTCCTCAACCACCCGCGCTCGCGCGAGTACGGCCTCGACCGGATCCGCGCCTTCAACAGCGGCTCCGCGCCGCTGCCGGTGGAAGTGCTGGAGCAGTTCGAGAAGCTGACCGGCGGCATGCTCAGCGAAGGCTACGGACTCTCCGAGGCCTCGCCGGTGACGCACACCAGCCCCACGCTGAGCGTGCGCAAGCCGGGGACGATCGGCATCCCGCTGCCCGACACGGACATGAAGATCGTCGACCTCGTCGACGGCACGAAGGAAGTGGAGGAAGGGGAGCTCTGCATCGCCGGCCCGCAGGTGATGAAGGGGTACTGGAACCGTCCCGAGGAGACGGCGCAGACGATCCGCACCGACGAGCGGGGCACGCGCTGGCTGTACACCGGTGACATCGCCACGGTGGACGCGGACGGCTTCACCACCATCGTGCAGCGCAAGAAGGACATGGTCATCGTCTCCGGCTTCAACGTCTACCCCTCCGAGGTCGAGTCGGTGCTGTTTACCCACCCGGCGGTGATGGAGGCGTGCGTGATCGGCATCCCCGACGCCTACCGCGGCGAGGCGGTGAAGGCCTTCGTGGTGCTGAAGCCCGATGCGCGGGCGAGCGTGGACGACCTGAAGGCGCACTGCGCGCGCGACCTCGCCGAGTTCAAGCGGCCGGCGCACATCGAGATCCGTGAGTCGCTGCCGAAATCGGCGGTGGGAAAAATTCTGAGACGAGTATTACGAGAGGAATGAACTGTCATCCTGAGCCGCGCAGACGGCGAAGGACCCCCTGCCGGCGGAGCGGGCATGGGTTCCAGCAGGGGGTCCTTCGCCGTCTGCGCGGCTCAGGATGACAGGAAGAGGAACAGTTCAATGACGAGAACCATCAGCCGCGCCGTCGTGATCGGCGCCGGAACCATGGGCGGCGGCATCGCCGCGCATTTCGCCAACGCCGGCATCCCGGTGTACCTGCTCGACGTGGCCCCGCAGGGGGTGCTCGAGCGCCTGAAGAAGCACAAGCCGCCGATGTTCTTCACGCCCGGCACGGCCGACCTGGTCACGGTCGGCCACGTGGAACAGAACGAGGCCTGGATCGCCGAGGGGGACTGGATCGTCGAGGCGATCTTCGAGGAGATGAACGCGAAGCGCGACCTCGTGGCGCGCATCGACCGTCTGCGCAAGCCGGACTCGATCGTCTCCTCGAACACCTCCGGGCTGCCGATCGCGCAGCTCGCCGTGAACGCGTCGGACGATTTCAAGGCGCACTTCATCGGCACGCACTTTTTCAACCCGCCGCGCTACATGAAGCTGCTCGAGGTCATCCCCACCAGGGACACGTCGCCCGAGGTCACGCAGTTCGTGCGCGACTTCGCGGAGCAGCGCCTCGGCAAGGGGGTGGTGCTGTGCAAGGACACGCCGAACTTCATCGCCAACCGCCTGGCCTCGGTCGGCGGCGCGTCGCTGAACGACTTCGTGCTCAACCGCGACTACACCATCGAGGAAGTCGACGCCATCGCCGGGCCGCTCATCGGCCGCCCCAAGACCGCGGCCTTCCGGCTGCAGGACCTGGTCGGCTTCGACGTCGCCACCGGCGTGGCCCGCAACCTCTACGACCTCATCCCCGACGACGAGTCGCGCGAGGTGCTGCGCTCCGAGAAGTTCGAGCAGCTGCGCATGTCGCAGCTCGACCAGAACCGCCTCGGCGACAAGACCGGGCAGGGCTTCTACAAGAAGGACGGCAAGAACATCCAGACCCTCGACCTGAAGACGGGGCAGTACCGCGAGCGCATCGAGCCGCAGCTCCCGTCTCTCGCCGAGGCGTCGAAGATCCGCTCGCTCCCCGAGCGGCTGAAGCACGTGCTGCAGCTGGACGACAAGGTCGGCGAGCTGGCGCGGCACACGATCTATAACAATCTCGGCTACGCGGCGCGGCGCGTACCGGAGATCAGCGACGACCTGGTGAGCATCGACCGCGCCACGCGCTGGGGCTTCTCGCACGACCTCGGGCCGTTCGAGCTGTGGGACGCCCTCGGCGTGCAGGAGACCGCGGAGGCGATGGAGCGGCACGGCGTGGCCGTGGCGCCGTGGGTGCGCGAGATGCTCGCCGCCGGCCACACTTCCTTCTATCGCGACGGCCACGTCTACGAGCCGGCCTCGAAGTCGTACGCGGAGATCTCGAAGGACCCGCGGCAGATTTCCCTCGCCGACCAGCCGGTGGTGAAGGAGAACAAGGGCGCCAGCCTGCGCGACCTCGGCGACGGCGTGCTCTGCCTCGAGTTCCACACGAAAATGAACACGCTCGACGGCGACATCCGCGAGATGGTCATCGCCAGCGTCGAGGAGCTGGAGCGCGGCGACTGGGCGGGACTGGTCATCGGCAACGAGGGGGCGGACTTCTGCGTCGGCGCGAACCTCGCCGGCGGACTGGCCGGCAATCCCAACGACGCCGTCAAGGGGATGCAGGACGCGCTCATGCGCGTGCGCTTCTCGGCCAAGCCGGTCGTGGCGGCGCCGTTCGGCCGCACGCTCGGCGGCGGCGTGGAGGTCTGCCTGGCCGCGTCGCGCATCGTCGCGGCGGGGGAGACGTACATGGGCCTCGTCGAGGTCGGCGTCGGCCTGATCCCCGGCGCGGGCGGCTGCAAGGAGATGGTGCGGCGCATCGTCTCGCCGGCCATGAAGCTCACGCCGGGCGCCGACGCGCTGCCGTTCGTGCAGCGCATCCTGGAGGTCGTCGGCGCGGCGAAGGTATCGAGCAGCGCGGCCGAGGCGCGCGACTTCGGGTTCCTCGCCGCGGCCGACCGCGTGGTCATGAACCGCGATCACCTCCTGCACGAGGCCAAGCAGGAAGTGCTGGAGCTGGCCTCCGCGGGCTACGCGCCGCCGGTGCAGCACGACCACTGCTACGCGGCGGGACGCGACGTGCGCGCGGGACTCAAGGCGGCCATCTACGTCCTGCAGCAGGGCGGCTACATGAGCGAGTACGACGCCTTCATCAGCGGCCGCCTCGCGCACATCCTCTGCGGCGGCGAGCTGTCCAGCGGGCAGTGGGTGAGCGAGCAGTACCTGCTCGACCTGGAGCGCGAGGTGTTCGTCGACCTCCTCGGGCAGCAGAAGACCATGGACCGCATTCAGTACATGTTGAAGAACGGGAAGCCGTTGAGGAACTAGCCATAAGTCCCCTCTCCCCGCGCGCGGGGAGAGGGTCAGGGTGAGGGGCAGTGCCTCGCAGCGGGGCACGACCCCTCACCCCGGCCCTCTCCCCCTGCCGGGGCGAGGGGGAAACTGCATTTAAGGAGAGACCATGAACGAAGCAGTCATCGTGGCCGGCCTGCGCACCGCGGTCGGCAAAGCGCCGCGCGGCTCGCTGCGCACCACCCGTCCGGACGACATGGCCGCGGAAGTGATCCGCGCGCTGATGCAGCAGCACCCGCAGATCGACCCGCAGACGATCGACGACGTGATCGTCGGCTGTGCCACTCCCGAGGGAGAGTCGGGGACCAACGTCGCCCGCATCGCCGCGCTGCGGGCGGGATTGCCGGACAGCGTCGCCGCGGTCACGGTCAACCGCTTCTGCTCCTCGGGATCGCAGACCATCGCCAACGCGGCGGAGCGGATCATGGCCGGCATGGCCGAGACCATCATCGCCGGCGGCACGGAGTCGATGAGCCTCGTGCGCGGCAACAACAAGTTCCGGCCGAACCCGACGCTGGTCGAGGAGCGCCCGGACGTCTACCTGAGCATGGGGCTGACCGCGGAAAACGTCGCGCGCAAGTACGGCGTCTCGCGCGAGGACGCCGACGCCTTCGCGTTGCGCAGCCATACTCTCGCCATCCAGGCGCAGCAGTCCGGCAAGTTCGCCGAGGACGGCATCGTGCCGCTCGACGTCGAGATCCGCGACACGGAGCACGTCGAGCGCTTCACCTTCGACAAGGATGAAGGCCCGCGCGCCGACACGAACGCCGCGGCGCTGGCGAAGCTGAAGCCGGTCTTCCACGCCAAGGGCGTCGTCACCGCCGGCAACTCGTCCCAGACCTCGGACGGCGCGGCCGCGGTGATCGTGATGTCGCGCAAACGCGCCGAGGAACTGGGGCTGAAGCCGCTGGCGCGCCTCGTGTCGTACGCCGTGGGTGGCGTGCCGCCGGAGATCATGGGCATGGGCCCCGTGGTGGCGGTGCCGAAGGCGCTGAAGCTGGCCGGGCTGAAGCTCGACGACATCGACGTCATCGAGCTGAACGAGGCCTTCGGCTGCCAGGCGCTGGCGGTGATGCGCGAGCTGGGGATGGATCCGGAGCGCGTCAACGTGAACGGCGGCGCGATCGCCCTCGGCCATCCACTCGGCGCCTCGGGAGCGAAGCTGACCGTGCAGATCCTCGGCGAGATGCGCCGTCGCAAGTCGAAATACGGCATGGTTACGATGTGCGTCGGCGGCGGCCAGGGCGCGGCCACGGTCTTCGAGAACCTGCAATGAAGACGGTCTGGATCACCGGCGCGTCCTCGGGCATCGGCGAGGCATTGGCGGTCGCGTGGAGCCGGGAGGGGGCGCGGGTGATCCTCTCCGCGCGCAACGCGGCGGAGCTGGAGCGCGTGCGCGCGCAGTGCCACGAGCCGTCGCGGCACGTGGTGCTGCCGCTGGACGTGACGGACATGGAGGCGCTCCCAGGCGCGGCGCGCGAGGCGGGCGAGGTCGACATCCTCGTCCTCAGCGCCGGCGTGAGCCAGCGCTCGCTGGCGGCGGAGACGGACTTGGCCACCGACCGCCGCATCATGGAGATCAATTACTTCGGAGCCATCGCTTTAACGAAGGCCGTGCTGCCCTCCATGCTGGCGCGGAAGTCGGGGCACCTCGTGCCGATCAGCAGCGTGATCGGCTACGTCGGCGTGCCACTGCGCAGCGCGTACGCGGCGTCGAAGCACGCCCTGCACGGCTTCTTCAACACCCTGCGCGCGGAGACGCACAAGGACGGCATCCGCGTGACCATCGTCTGCCCCGGCTACATCCGCACCAAAGTCTCGGAGAACGCCCTGACCGGCGACGGCACCCCGCACGGCCAGCTCGACGACACGCACGCCAACGCCATGCTCCCCGAGGAAGCCGCGCCGGTCATTGTGCGTGGCGTGGAGGGGGGAAAGCGCGAGGTGCACGTGGGGGGGAAGGAGATTCACGCGATCAAGCTGCAACGGCACTTGCCGGCCCTGACCGCCCGCGTCCTGCGCGTGAAGTCTGGAGTGCGCGAGCGCTAGCTCGCGCTCTCCATGCGGCAGCCGCAGCTGCCGCGGGCGGGAGGCTGGCGCCTCCCGCATGGAGAGCGGCAGCTGGCGCTGCCGCAGTCCAGACCTACGGTAATGTTACGTCCTTCAACGCAAACGGCATCCGGACCACGTTCTTCGCCGTCTTCATCTGCACGCGCAGCTTCCAGTCGGGCTGCGGCTTGCCGCTCACGTGGAGATGATGGTGATCCCCTCGACGCAAAGAATACTGCGGAACGGCGGCTCGTTCTGTGATCCCGATGACGTCGAACCGTCCTCCCCTCGGCACCGTGCTCTGGCGCGGCATCCGCGGCCGCTGCCCCCGCTGCGGCGAAGGGGAGCTGTTCCAGCGCTGGATCGTCACGCACGAGCGCTGCTCGTCGTGCCGGCTGCTGCTGCAGCGCAACTACGGCGACACCTGGATGTTCACGAACATCATGGATCGCTTCCCGGTCCTGTTCGGCGTGGCCGCGCTCTTCTTCGGCTTTCGCGCGTACAACCTGATGACGGGAATCGCGTTCCTTGCGATCATGGTGGTCCCGATGGTCGCCACGATCCGACACCGGCAGGGCCTGGCCCTCGCGCTCGACTACCTGATGCGCGTGCACCTGCCCGATCCGTCGGACGAAATCCATGGCGGGCATGAGCTGTCGCAGTCCGAGGCCGAACAGCTCACGTGGGGACGCGCTTCAGCCCGTCCGAGCGGGCTGAAGCCCGCTCCACATCCTTGAGCGCGCTGCTCTACGCCGCCACCGCCTTCGCAATCCTCTGGCTGACGCATCGCCATGTACGGCCGATGACGCGCGGCGCGGCGCTGGTGCTGCTCGTGCTGCCGCTGGCGCTGACGGGCGTGGCGCTCTTCACCGGCGGCGTGTACGGCCCGGTGGACCATCTCTATCAGCACGATCCGCTGCGCGTGTACGCGCAGAAGTACGGGATCGGTCCCGCGGGGAACGCCTCCGCGACCGACATCGCCTCGGAGTTCTTCCCGTGGCGGCGCGCGGTGCAGGAGTCGCTGCGCCGCGGCGAGTTTCCGGCGTGGACGGCGTACAACATGTGCGGCGAGCCGCTGGTCGCGGAGGCGCAGTCCGCGCCGTTCTCGCCGTTCACCTGGCTGGCCGTGCTGCTGCCCGCCGCGCAGAGCATGACCTACACCGCGGCCATCGTGCTCTTCCTCGCCGCGTGGGGGGCGTTCCTGCTCGCGCGGGAGCTGGGGCGCAGCGAGGCGGCGTCGCTCGTCGCGGCGATCGGCTGGGCGTTCTCGGCCAGCATCGTCGTCTACACGCAGACGGCCATGGGTTTCGCCGCGGCGCTGCTGCCGCTGCTGCTGGCGGCCGTGCACCGGCGCTCGTTCGCGCTGCTCGTCCTCGCGCTCGCGCTCATCACCACGGCAGGTCACCCGGAGTCGCTCTTCCTGAACGTGCTCGTGGGGGCGGCGTACGGGGTCTTCGAGCTGGTGCGCCGCCGCGAGCAGACCTGGCGCACGATCGGGATCGCCGCGGCGGCGGGAGCGGCCGCGCTGCTGCTCTGCGCGGTGGCGCTGCTGCCGCTGCTGGAGGCCATCCTGCAGTCGTACGAATACCAGCAGAAGAGCGGGGCGGGATGGATCGAGCCGGACTCGAATGCGGTCGTGCTGGGCACGCTGGCGACGAACTTTTTCCCGCACCTGCACGTGCGCCCCTGGATCGTGCCGAGCCTCGGGCTCCTGCCGGTGGAGACGGCGGCCGTGGGGAGTATCGTGCTGGCGCTGGCCCTCTTCGCCGTCTGGCGCGTGCGCTCGGCGCACACGTGGTTCTTCGCCGCGCTGGCCGTGGCCGGCATCGCCGTCGGCACGCGCTGGCCGCCGCTGATCGACTTCCTGCGCTCGCTGCCGCTCATGCAGATCACGCTGATGGAGCGGCTCGCGTTCTCGGCCGCGCTGGCGCTGTCGATCCTGGCGGCGTTCGGCGTCGACGCGCTCCCGCGCCGCGGCGTGCGCCCGACGATGCTGGCCCTCCTGGCGCTTCTCGGCATTGGCATGTTCTGGCTGTCGCGCAACGTCGTCCTCGCGCCCGCATACGGGCAGTGGCGGCCGGCGGCGGAGCTGCTCTTCCTGGCCCTGGCCGCGTGGCGTCCGCGGGCGGGGATGCTCGTCGCCCTCGTCTTCGCGCAGCGTGCCGTGTCCGAGGTCGAGACCTTCCGGACCTATCCCGCGCGCGCGGCGTATCCGCCGGTGCCGGTGCTCGAGCCGCTGCGTGGCGTGCGGGAGCCGTTCCGCCTGGTCGGGCGCGGCTCCGCGCTGCCGCCGCACATGAACACCTTCTACGGGGTGGAAGACCCGCGCGGCTACGAGGCGCTCACGCTCGCGCCGTTCTTCGCCACCGAGCCTCTGTGGTGCGGACGGGAGGCGCGGGTGTGGTTCAACCGCGTCGAAGATCTCACGCGCCCGTTCCTCTCGTTCCTGAACGTGCGCTTCGTGCTGCAGCGCGACGAGGAGAGTGTGCCGCCCGGCTGGCGGCGCGTGCTCTCGCGCGACGGGTTGACGCTGCTCGAGAACGAGCGCGTGCTGGAGCGCGTGTTCGTGCCGGCGCAGGTGGCCATGACCGACATGACCGGCCAGCAGATCGTCGAGCGCATGCAGGACGTGAAGGACTTTCGCGGTATCGCCTGGATCGACTCGCCGAGGCCGGGCATGCGCGAGAACGGCCCCGGACGCATCACGCTCCGCGCGTACAGCCGCGGCGGGGAGTACGCGTTCGACGCGGAGATGCAGCGCGACGGCTACGTGGTCATCTCCGACGCCGCCTGGAAAGGATGGCGCGCGTTCGTCGACGGGAAGCGCGTGAACGTCGATCGCGCCAACGCCGCGTTCCTCGCGGTGCACGTGCCGCGCGGGAAGCACGAGGTGCGTGTCGAGTACCGGCCGTGGACGTTCGTGGTGGGAGGGTGGATCTCGCTGGGGACGCTGCTCATGCTCGCGATTCGAGGCGGGCTGAAGCCACGCCCTGCGTCTGGCCCACGCCGCGCCTGAGCTCAACGTAGGGCGGGCTTCAGCCCGCCGGGCTCTTGCGAATCTTTTTCACGTTCTGCACGTCCACGCTCGTCGCGTCGCCCACCGACCGCACGCCCCGTAACGTCTCCGATGCCGCGAGGTCGCCCTGCTCCTCGTCGTACAGCGCGAACCATGGCAGGCCGGCCTTCGTGTATGCCGCGGCGTCGACGGGGGTGGGCGGCGGGGCCTCGCCGGTGAGCGCGTGCCACTCCTCGCTGTTGACGATGCGCACGCGGAACGAAGTGCGCCGCGACGGGTCCCACGACGCGATGCCGTACGGGTCGGGATAGATCTTCTGCGTCATCTGCCCGCCGGCGGCGAGGCCCATGTCGATGCTCTCGAGCGCGAACGCCCCTTCCTCGGGAGGTCCGGGCTCCGGCTCCTGGTCGGGGAAGCGGCCGGGCTTCGGCTCGAAGACGACGAACTGCAGGCCGCCGACGCTCTCTTGGCCGGTGAGCTGCCCTTCCACGGTCACGCCGGAGCCGAGGGGCATGGCCACGAACTGGCGGACGGTCTCGTGGCCGCTGTTGATGCCGTCGAGCCACGGCTGATCGGGCGCGACGAGGTAGTTCTGCGGGTCGCTCTGCAACTCTTCCGACCACGCCTGCCCGGTGAGCGCGTCGATGCCGCCGATGCCCACCTTCACCGCGTTCGGCTTCCACCACGCTCCCTCGAACGCGATCCAGAGTGCCTCGCGCTGGTACATCGGGATCATGTAATCGCCGCCGCCGACGGGGCGGATGGGAAAGAGGCCGAGGCCGGGCGGGAGCGGGTACGCCTTCCCGTCGTCAGGGATGCGCAGCGTGCGCTCGAAGGAGATCGTCAGGTGCTCGCCCACGCGCACGCTCACGGCTTTTTCTCCACGCCCTCGATCCATGCGTCGATGGCCGCCATCGGGATGCCGAGCTGCTTGACCAGCTTCCGCCGGGCCGACGCGTTGAGCCGCAGGCGCAGGCGCTGCGCCTGAAACACTCCCTCGTCCGCCGCCTCGAGGTAGATCAGCATGCGTTTGGCGTTGGCCTGCCACGCCGCCTCGCGGTCGATGCGGTCGGTGGCCGGGTCGAGCCACTGCAGCCAGGCGCCGTCGCCCCAGAGGCGCATGGCCACCTGCTCGCCGAGCGACCCGCGCGGGATGAGCTCCGGCTGCAGCGCGGTGGCCTTGAGCAGCAGGCGCCAGCTCACCGTGAGCATCGGCGGGATGTCGAACGCATAGGTGGGGTCGCCCACGCCCGCGCCGATGGCGATGGTCTCGACGTCGGGATGCCTGCCGATCGTGGCGCGGAGGTTGGCGATGACGCGCCGCACCTCCTCGATGTTGTTGACCTCCGGGATGGCCTCGGCCGGGTTCTGCTCGCGCGCCTCCTTGTTGCGCTTCCCCTCGCGGATGAGGAGGTGCATGCCCAGGATGCCCAGCATCGGCGAGGCGTTTTCGGCGGCGATGCGCGCCCGCAACTTGGAGGAGAGGACCTTGCGTCCATGCCCGATGGCCTGGCGGGCGATCTCCTCGAGCCGCGCCTCGGTGTCGTACGGATCGAACGGCGTGCCCTCGCGGCGCATCGTGCCGGCGGTGTTCTCGAGCGGGACAGCCGAGGCGAAGGGGAGCGGCGCGAACTCCACCTTCTCGTCGCCGCGCACGATCACCAGCCGCTCCTCCTGCTGGATGCCGGAGCGGGCCTTGATCTTGTAGATGCCGGGCGTGACCTGGAACACCTTCGAGCCGATGCCGCGGTCGACCAGGTTGAAGTCGCCGTCGATGACGTAGAGCTCCGTGGCGGCATCCGCCGCCGTCACTTCCAGGCGCACCTCAAAGCTCGACATCGACACCTCCCGACGATCCCGTGACCCCGGCGATCATGGGCTCCTCCGGAGCTGTTGTCGGTTGTCAGTTGTCAGTTGTCTGCGCCGCATGGCCTGAAACCGATGCAGCGCAGACAACCGACAACCAGCAACCGACAACAACGGTTAGCGGTATTCTCCCACTGATGCTTTCCCGGTGGGGCACCGTCGCCGCGGTGCTGGCGGTGCTCGCCGCGTACGTGTACTTCGGAAGCGGCCGCACGTGGGCGTTTCCGCGCGTGCCGTGGGAGCGCTCGCAGGAGCAGCAGCTCACGGAGCGCTATTACGCCGGGCTGGCGGAGAGCTTCCTGCGCGGGCGGCTGGACCTGCCGTATCCGGTCGACGCGCGCTGGAAAAACGTCACCAACGCGTACGACTTCGCCGCCCGCGATGCCCACGGGCTGGCCTGGGAGATGTGGGACGCGAGCTATTACAACGGCCGCTTCTACCTCTACTTCTCTCCCGTGCCGGCGATCCTGTTCTACATCCCGTTCCGGCTGGTCGGGGGAGGGTATCCGTCGGATGCGCTGGCGGCGACGTTCTTTTTGTCCTGGGCGTTTCTGGCGAGCGTCGCGTTTTTGAGGCGGGCTGAAGCCCGCCCTACGTGGATTCTGTTGATCGGGCTGGGGAACGTTGGGGTGTTTGTGCTCGGGTTCGTGCGGGCGTACGAGGTGGCGGTGACGGCGGGCATGGCCATGACGGCCATGTTCGCGTACGCGCTCCTGCGCTGGTTCCAGACGGGTGCGACGAAGCACGCGGTGTGGGCGGGCGTCTGGCTGGCGCTGGCCATGGCCACGCGGCCGAACCTGATCGTGCTGGGCGTGCTCCTGCCGGTCGTCCTGTGGAAGCATCGCCGCGCGCTGCTCCTGGCGCTCCTCCCGCTGATGGCCGTGGGGGGCGCGATGATGCTCTACAACTACGCGCGCTTCAGCAACCCGTTCGAGCTGGGGATGACCTATCAGATCTCGTACGAGCCGCTGTGGCGCGCCGCGCCGTGCAGCCTCTGCGACGTGCCGACGGCGATGCGCTTCGTCAACAACACCGTGCATTACGTCTTCTGGGCGCCGCGCTTCGCCGGGCAGTTTCCGTACGTCTTCCTGCAGAACCACGCGCTCGACCGGCCCATCTCGTTCGCCGGCGGCGCGGAGCCGATCCTCGGCATCGCCGCGCTGAGCCCCCTTACCCTCCTCGGCAGCTTCCTGGCCCTGGCGCTGCTCCTGCGCCGCGGCGCGAACGGCCGCGGCGTGCAGGCCGCGCTCGCGGTGATGGCTTGCGCGTGGCTGGTGCTCTTCGGCCTGTCCACGTGCCGCTGGGTGACCGCGCGCTACGCGCTCGACTTCATGCTGCTCATGACCGTGGCCGCGGTGGTGTGTGTCGAGGAGGCACTGGGGCTGCTGGCGCCGCACGTGCGGACGCGCGCGCTGTCGCTCGCCCTCGGCGGCGTGGCGCTCTACACCATCGCCACCGCCCTCCTCCTCGGCTTCCGAACGTAGGGCGGGCTTCAGGCTTCAGCCCGCCTCCCCCGGGGTGGGCGGGCTGAAGCCCGCCCTACGTTCTGCTCCGCAAGACCATCGCCGCGCAGAGCCCAAGCGCCATCAGCAACAGCCCCCACTCCGACACCGTCGGGATCCCCGGCGCCTGCGCCACCGCCTGGACCGTCACCGTTCCCGCGTTGTTGTTCGGGGTCGGGTCGGGGGTGGTGCTGGTCACCGTGGCCGTGTTCACCACGGGGCCGACGGTGGACGGCAGGGTCACCGTCAGCGTGAAGGACGTCGACGCGCCGGCGGCGAGCGTCCCCACGTTGCACGTCACCGTGGTCGTGCCGGTGCAGCCGGGGGCGGAGTGCAGCGTCGTGCCGGGCGGGAGGATGTCCGTCACCACCACGTTCTCGGCCACGCCGGGGCCGGCGTTCTGCACGAGCAGCGTGAAGATCGCCGTCGAGCCGGCGATGAGCTCCGGCGCGTTGGCGGTCTTGGTGATCGACAGGTCCGCCGGCGCGATGCCGATGCCGGTCAGCGCCGTGGCCGTGTTGTTCGTGCCCACCGGATCGGGCGTGGTCGACGAGACCGTGGCCGAGTTCGTGATCGTCCCGGCCGGTGCATTCACCGGCACGGCGAAGGTGAGGTCGAACGTGGCCACGCCCGGATCGAACGTGGCGCGGGTGCAGGTGAGCGTCGTCGCTGCCGGCACGCACGTGAACGGCGCGCCGGTCGTCTGCGATGACGAGACGTAGGTGACGCCGGCCGGGAAGGTGTCGACCAGCGACACGTTCGCCGCCGTCGACGGCCCGAGGTTCGTCAGCGTGACGGTGTACGTCACATTCGTCCCGGCGGTGGCCGCGGCCGGACCGCTCTTCGCCACCGCGAGATCCGCCGAAGACGTCACCGTCGTCGAAGCGGTGGCGGTGTTGTTGCCGCCGTTCGGATCGGCCGTGGCCGTGCTGGCGACGGCCGTGTTGGTGATCGTCCCGCTGGCCGCCGGTGAGATGGCCACGGTGATATTGAACGTCGTCGCCGCCAGCGGCGCCAGCGTCGCGCGCGTACAGGTCACCGAGGTCACGGCGGGCGTGCAGGTGAACGCCGGTCCGCTCTGCGTGAGCGAGATGAACGTCGTATTCGCGGGGAGCGTATCGACCAGCGACACGTTCGCCGCGGTCGACGCGCCGTTGTTCGTGAGCGTCACCACGTACGTCGCGTTGGTGCCCGCGGTGGCGGTGGCCGGGCCGCTCTTCGTCACCGAGAGGTCGGCGCTCGGCGTGACGATCACCGTCGGCGCGGTGGAGCTGTTGTTCGTGAGGTCGTTGTCGAAGGTCGACGTCGTCACGTTGGCGGTATTGCTGATGCTGGTCGTGTCGCCGGCGCGCAGGACCAGCGTGTACGTCGACGTCTGACCGTTCCCGAGGACGTTGAACGTGCACGAAAGGCTTCCGCCCGTCGAACAGCTGCTCGCCGCCACGCCGCTCGTGTGCGTGAGCGAGACGAATGTCGTGCCCGCGGGATACGCGTCGGTGAGGACGACGTCGTTGGCGGGGTCCGGCCCCTCGTTCGCCACCGTGATCGTGTACGACACGTTGCTCCCCGCGGGGACCGCGGTCGCGGCCGTCGTCTTCGCCACCGACACGTCGACGGCAGCGACGATGAGCGACGACGTCGAGACGTCGTTCTCCTCGTTCACGTTGTTGTCCGCGGAGACGGCGGCCTCGTTCTCGAATTCGTCCCCTGCCCCGGTGCCCGCGGGGATGTGCCCGGTCAGCGTGAACGTGGCGATCGTGCCGGCGGCCAGCGTCGGAGCCGTGCAGGTGATCGTCCCGCCGGCGCCGACGGCCGGCGTCGTGCACTCGAAGGGCGTGCTCTCGTCCAGCGACACGAAGGTCATCGCGTCGGGCAGCGTGTCCGTGAGCGTGACGTTCGTCGCCGCGTCGGGGCCGAGGTTGCTGACGGTGATGCTGTAAGTGACGTCCGTGTCCGGGCCGGCCGAGCTCGGGCCGCTCTTCGTCACGGCGACGTCCGCATCCTCCTCCGGCACGGTGGTCGGGACGCTGCTGCTGTTGTTCTCGCTGTTGGGGTCGTTGGTCTGCGTCGACGCGGTGGCCTGGTTCACGAACACGTCGCCGGGAGAGGCCTCGTCGGGGATGTGAAACGTGAAGGTGAACGCGATCGTGGCGCCGGGCGCGAGAGCGGCGCCCGTGCACGTCAGGATCGGGAGCTCCTCGTCTTCCGTGCAGGTGAAGCCGGCCGGCGGTGTGGCCGACACGAAGCTCATGCCGTCGAAGCGGTCCGTGACGGTGACGGCCAGCGCGGGATCGGGGCCGAAGTTGTGGACGGTGACGGTGTACGTCACGTCGCTGTCCACGGCTGCCTCGGACGGTCCGGTCTTCAGCACCGACAGGTCGGCCTGCGGTCCGGGCGGCGGGTCGTCGGGCGGCGGATCGCCGGGCGGCGGGTCCTGCGCGAGCGCGACGGAACAGACGGCGAACAGGAGGAGGAACACTACGGCGAAGGTTTTTCTCATACGGAGCGCCCGGCAGCCCTTTTACGCTGAAGCGATGTGCCGCGCAAGCGCAGGCGCTGTCAGCGGAGCCGGACGGTGGACGAAGAAGCCCTGCGCGTAGCGCACGCCGAGGACGCGCAGGCGCTCCATCGTCTCCTCGTCCTCCACCCACTCGGCGATGCACTCGATGCTGCGCATGCGCGCGATGCGCACCAGCGAGCCGACGATCACCTCGCCCGCCGGATCGCTGCGCAGCCGCTGCACGATGCGGCCGTCGATCTTCACGTACGTCACCGGCAGGTCCTGCAGGTAGGCGAAGCTGGCCACGCCGGCGCCGAAGTCGTCCAGGGCCAGGTCGAAGCCGTGCGCGCGGAGGCGCTTCATGGCCTCGATGGCCTGCCCGAGGCGGTGGATCATCACTCCCTCGGTCACCTCCAGGCAGAGGCGCCGCGGGTCGAAGCCGTAGCGCTCCGGCATCTCCGCCACCGTCTCGTAGAACGACGGGTCGTTGAGCGTGGAGCCGGTGACGTTCACGCTCAGCCGCAGCTCCGGCTCGCTGCACTGCGCGAGGTGGCGGCAGGCGTTGTCGAGCACCCAGCGGTCGATGCGGTCCATGAGGCCGAAGCGCTGCGCCACGGGGAGGAACTCGGCGCTGGTACGCACCGTGTTGCCCTCGGCCAGCCGCAGCAGGACCTCGGAGAAGTGCGCCGGCGCGCGGCCGTCGATCTCGCAGATGTCCTGCCGCCACAACTGCAGGCTGCCGTTCTCCATGGCCATCTCGAGCCGCGAGACCTGATGGAGCGACGAGTGCCAGCGCAGCATGGCCTCGTCGCGCGGGAAATAGACGTGCGAGCGGTGGCGGCCGTCTTCCTTGGCCACGTAGCAGGCCACGTCGGCGCGGCCGAGGACCGCATCCGCCGTGTCGCCCTCGGCCGGGAAGAAGGTGATGCCGATGCTGGCCCCGACGGCGAAGCTCATCGAGCCGAAGCGGAAGCGGTAGTGGCTCAGCGCGTCGTGGATGCCGTCGGCCACGGCCACGGCCTCGTCCTTCGAGACGTTGCGCACGATGCACGCGAACTCGTCGCCGCCGAGGCGGGCCAGCTTCGCCCCCTCCGGCACGGCACGCTCCAGCACCCGGGCCAGCTCCTGCAGCATGCGGTCGCCGGCGATGTGGCCACAGGTGTCGTTGACGAGCTTGAACTGGTCGAGGTCGAGGTAGAGCAGCGCGTGCGCGGAGGGGGGGCCGCCGGCCACGGCCTCGTGCAGGCTGCGCTCGAGCTCGTGGCGGTTGGACATGCCGGTCAGGGGATCGTGATGGGCGAGGGCGAAGAGGCGCCGCGCGTGCTGCTCGCGCTCGCCCCAGACCACGGCCAGGATGTAGCCGGTGGCGGTGGCGGTGCCGACGAAGACGATGCGCACGATGCCCTCGGTGCTGGTCGGCTCGTAGCCGAGATGCATGCCGACGAAGATCAGCAGCAGCACGGCCCCCGAGGTCGCGGCGCCGGGGATGCCCGCGGCGATGGCGGTGAAGATGACGATGGGGAGCAGGAGGAAGAGCGCCGCGGAGACGGTCTCGCCGCCGAAGGCGAGCACCACGCCGAGGACGATCAGGAGCAGGGTCGGCGCGAGCCAGCGGAAGAAGCGGTCCCGCGTCGGGAACGGCCAGCGCCGCCACGCCAGGACGAGAGGCACGAAGACCAGGATGCTGATCAGGTCCGAGAGCCAGAAGGAGAGGCCGTCGGAGACGAGCGAGCGCAGCGTGTGCTCCTCGGCCACCCACATGCCGGCCATGGAGGCCAGGCCGCCGACGGAGGTGGTGACGACGGCGCCGCCGGTGAAGACGGCCAGGTCGCGCAGGCGCTCGAGCTCGCGCGAGACCCGCAGCCGGGTCATGGCGGCGTAGAAGAGCATCGTCACGACCGTCTCGATGACGGCCACCAGGAGCACCACCCCGGGGGGGTTCTCCGCGCGGATGCTGAGCGCACACTGCGCCAGGAAGATGGCCGGCCACCACCGCGCCCCGAATCCCCACACCAGCGCCGCCCCCCAGGCCGGTGGCGGGATAGACGAGGCTCACGCGCTGCGTCGGCTGGAGGAGGAGCACGGCAAGGCTGACGAGGGCCAGCGCTGCCGCCAGCGCCACCACCGTCGCGACGTACCGCAAATGACTTCTGACCCGCATTCCGGACTGACCGCCGGAGTGTAGCAGGGGTAGGGGAGCTTACGTCTGCTGCCACCTCTCGTCCGCCGTCGGCCCGTAGATGGAGGGGACCGGTTGCTCGTTCAGCCGGAGATAGACGCTCAGCTGCCCGCGGTGGTGGGCGAGAGATGTTAGCCTTGGAACGTGGACGTGTCGGTCTCAGCGTAAGGCGGGCGGCAGTCGCATTACTCGGTGAGTTGAGCAATCAGGAGCGTCTCGAGGTACTTGGCAAGATCTTCTACATTGAAATGGCCATCCGCCCAGTGACGATCTGCGGCCTGCAGCGCTTGATAATACGGCTGCCGGTTTTCACGAATGCGTTCAGGCACGATTTTCTTGCCTGGCAAGAGCGTTCCTTGCCGTAAGCACATCAACAGATAACAGGCGGCGCGCGCCGTGCGCCCGTTACCCTCAATGAACGGATGTATCCAATTGAGACGCCAGAGGGCATACGCTGGCAGAACCGTAGGATGCGTTTCTATCTCCCAAAGCTCATGGATGACTGAAATGAACTGATCAATCAGAGTAGGGACTTCTTTGAAGTGCGGTGGGATGTGATTTCCGACGTAGATGGGCTGTTCGCGGAAACGACCGCCGAACTGCGCGATGTTTGCAACTGCTGCGGCATTCAGGGACCACAGCGTGTACTTGTCGAAAGCCTCGATTCCCTTCTTCAACCCAATTTCGACGCAGTTCGCCAGCAGATCGTACTGACGGAGTAGGTTCTGCTCTTGGATTCGGGCGAAGAGCTCGGGGTCGTCGGCTTCCCGGACAGACATTCTCTGTCGTTCCGCTGCACTACTTCAGTCTGATGTTCTGCGACGATCGCCGCACGGAATCTTTCGTGATCAAGTCAGACTGTGGCGCATTTCCGTATGCGAAGCTGACGCGCTGCTCCCGCAGTTCCTCTTCGGTGACCTCGCGGTTGCGCGCTTCTTCGAGCAACCGGCTGAGCTCAGGTGGTATGGTCAAGCGAGACTGAAACTGTTTCCGGGCTGCCATGCGGTCACCTCTTCGAACGGACATCCGCAGGGTACTCCAGCGCCCGAGCCTCCGCAACCGAGGGGCCTGCTCCCTCAGTCTCGCGAGCGTGCTCCTTGGATGCTGTCCTACTGGTGGTAGAGCTACCTCAGCGAGTCACCGCGAAGCACGCGGGTGATCGCTTGCGTTTCATCCGAGAAGAGCGCGATTTCGTCTTCCGTCAGGAGCCCTTCGACGGCCGCGCGCGTGATCTGAAAGAACGCGTTCGATCGCCGCTGATCGTCGAACACCGCCGCGATGACGTCGTCCCGCTCGCGGAGCACCTGGAACAGCTTCCGGTAGCGTGCATGCGCGTCACCGCCAGGCTGCGCGATCCGGCAAACTTCTTCGAGCACTCCTGCGCAGAAGCGTTCGAGCGCGACGGCGGACAGCTTTCGCCACAGCTTCCAGTCGCGCTCGGGGATCTGTCGGAGCATGGTTCCGTCCGATTATGCTGGTAAAACGCTCCCTATGCGTTTCGCCAGGATCGTATTCACCGTCGCCGGTGTGTATGGCGTGCTCGCGCTCGCGCCGCAGTATTTTCTCGAAGAGCGCATCGGGCGGGACTTCCCGCCGCCCATCACGCATCCCGAGCACTTCTACGGCTTCATCGGCGTCGCGCTCGCGTGGCAGTTGCTGTTCTTCGTCATCGCCCGCGATCCCGTGCGGCTGCGGCCGGCCATCGTGCCGGCCATCTTCGAGAAGCTCGCCTTCGCCATCGCCGCGCCCGTGTTGTACGTGCAGGGGAGGGTGCCGGGGGCGGTGCTCGGGTTCGGGATCGTCGATCTCGTCCTGGCAACGCTCTTCTTCATCGCCTTCCTGCGGACGCCGCGTGAGCCGAGTGACGAAACGGTTTCGCGAGGGGCGTCCTGAAGAGAGGACGTTCGCGTGATCGCGGACTTCACGCGTGCAGTCGCGCCAGGAAGTCATTCACGGCGCCGGCGTGCGTGATGTTCAGCAGATGACCGGCTCCGTGAATCACACGATCCGGCTGCACACGACGGAGGGGAATCAACCGGTCCCGGCTCCCGTGCACGTGGTGGATCGGCATCGGCAGCCGGGGAACGCCCTCCCAGGTAAAGACGGCGTGCGATGCCCAGCGGATGAACGGAGCCGGAGTCGTGGCGAGCATGTCCGCGAAGAGTTGCACGTGCGCGGGCGACGTCGCTCCGAACCATCGCGCGACGAGCGGCCGCGACCAGCGCCACGGGCGAACGGCAACAACGGAGCGAGCCTCCGAAGCGCGCGGAGCCCCGGCGCGATCGCGCGCGGAGAGCGGCAACTCCCGAACAGGAAGACGCGCTGCGGCGCGACATGGCGCGCCAGCTCGAGCGCGATCATGCCGCCGAACGAGGAGCCGCCGAGATCGAACGGCTCGCGGACCGGAAGCTGCAGGGCGAGACGCTCCGCATACCGGGCCAAGGGCTCGCGTGAATCCGCCGGCGGAATCCAGCGGACAGGCCGGATGTCGCGAACCGCGCGTTGCGCATCGAAGAGGCGTTCGTCTCCGCCGATGCCGGGGATGACCAAGAGCGGGGGCGGCACGCGTGAATCGTAACCTCCGGGCCATTATCATCCGCGCGCATGCAGCAGATCGTCGACTTCATCCTCGAACTGGACAAGCTCAAAGGCGTCACGCGGAAGACGCGGCCCATCGGGCTCGATCGCTACGAAAACTCGGCCGAGCACAGTTGGCAGATCGCATTGCTGGCGGCCTCGCTGGCGCCGTATGCCGAGGAGCCGATCGACGTCGACCGCGTCATCCAGATGCTCCTCGTCCACGACATCGGTGAGATCGACACCGGCGACACCATGTTCTACGTCGAAGAGGGGCTGAGTGACCGCAAGACCGCCGAGCGCAACGCCGTCACGCGCATCTTCGGCCTGCTGCCCGAGCCGCAACGCGGGAAGTTCCTCTCCCTCTGGAACGAGTTCGAGGAGGCGCGGACGCCCGAGTCGCGCTTCGCCAACGCCGCCGACCGGGCCATGCCCGTCCTGATCAACCTCGCCAGCGGGGGACAGAGCTGGAGAGAGAACCGGATCGCCTACGAGCGCGTCGTGCAGCGTGTCGGACCTCCCATCAAAAACGGCTGCCCGGCGCTGTGGGACTACCTCGAGGCGAAGCTCGAGGAGAAGCGCCGCGAGGGGTGGTTCGGCCAGATGGTGTAGAAGACGTCATCACCTTCCTCTTCCCCGGTACCATCACCTTCGCGCTGGCCGGCACCAGACTGCCTGTTCTCCACTTACAATTCAGACATGACTGTGGATCAGGTCATTTCCTCGGACCCGGAGGTTCAGGGTGGCGCGGTCGTCTTCGCCGGTACGCGGGTGCCGCTGAAGAACCTGATCGATTACCTCGAGGCCGGCGACTCGCTCGAGGAGCTCCTCGAGGACTTTCCTTCCGTCTCGCGCGAGCAGGCCATTGCCGCCCTCGAACTGGCCAAGGACGCACTGGTGACGCCTGCTGGTGCTCGTTGACGAGTCGCTGCCCAAGCGACTGCGTCGGGAGATGCCGGGCTTTCAGGTGTTCACTGTCCAGCAGCGCGGATGGTCGCGACCAGGAACGGCGCGCTGGTACGACTCGCCGAAGCGGCTGGATTTGAAGCGTTTCTCACAGCCGATCAGAGTCTTTGATACCAGCAGAACCTCGCAAACTCCAGGCTGCGGATCATCGTATTCGAGGCACCGTCGAATGGCCTGGAGCACGTCGGTCCGTTGATGCCGCAAGCCGTTGCTGCACTTCGAGAAATGCAGCCGGGTGAGCTCCGCGTCATCAAGAGCAACGACTGATCTGCTATGGCCGGCAGCGCGCGAACATGTTCGTCAAGACCTGCAAGGACGTCCAGGATCTGCTCGCGCGGCTGCACTGATCCTCATGAAGCGGCGGACCCCCGCTCCGCCGCTTCTTTCCTCGGCGGATATGATCCGCGGACATGCACGTGACGCCCCGCACGATGAAAGCGGTGCAGCTCGACGGGCCCGGGCCGCCCGAGGCGCTGCAGATCCGCGAGCTGCCGCTGCCCGAGCCGCCGCCGGGGTGGGTGCGCATCCGCGTCGAGGCATTCGGCCTGAACCGCTCGGAGCTGCACCTCCGCCAGGGCCACGCCACGAACGCCACCTTCCCGCGCGTGCCCGGCATCGAGTGCGCCGGCACGCTGGAGGACGGGCGGAAGGTCGTGACGATGATGGGCGGCATGGGGCGCGCGTTCGACGGCGGCTACGCGCAGTACACGGTCGTGCCGGAGTCGCAGGTCATTCCCATCGAGACGGAGCTGCCGTGGGCGCTCGTCGGCGCGCTGCCGGAGATGCTGCAGACGGCGTGGGGCTCGCTCACGACCGGCCTCGCCCTGCACGCGGGGCAGACGCTGCTGATCCGCGGCGGGACGACGTCGGTCGGCCTGGCGGCGGCCGCGCTGGCAAGACGCATGGGCGCGACGGTGCTGGCCACGACGCGCAGGCAGGAGCGGCTGCAGGAACTGGCCGCGCGCGGCGTCGATCGTCCGCTCCTCGACGGTGGCGCGATCGCGGGCATGGTGCGCGAGCTCGTGCCGGGCGGTGTCGACGCGGTGCTGGAGCTGGTCGGCACGACCACGCTGCCCGACTCGCTGCGCGCCACCAAGGTGCACGGCACGGTCTGTTTCACCGGCATGGTCTCGAACGAGTGGACGGTGCGCGACTTCTATCCCATCGGCTACCTCCCGAACGGCGTCCGCCTGACCGCGTACGGCGGCGAGGCCAGCGACCTGCCGCGGCCCGTCCTGCAGGAAGTCCTCGACGACATCGCCGCGGGGCGGCTGTCGATCCCCATTCATCGCGTCTTCGCGATGGAGGAGATCGCCGAGGCGCACGCCATCATGGAGGCGAACGGCGCGGTGGGGAAGATGGTCTGCCGGGTGGGCTGAGTCGAGGTCCGCGAGTGGCTCAGGCCCTGGTGGCCGTCCTGGTTTCCCTCGCTTCGGTGAGATAGCCCACGGCGGTAATCGCCCGCGTGCTCAACCCCGCTTTGGTGAATTCGTCGATGATCCTGCGGGCGAGGTTTTCCGCCTGGGGAGCCTTGCCGAGGGCGAGCATGGCCTCCACGATCTCGAGGCCGCAGAGTCCCGCCTCCTCGGACATGCCCGCCGCGAGGAATTGCCTGCGTACGGACCGCAGGTGGTCGATGGCCTGCTGATGTTGTCCCCTCCGGGTCAGGAGCTTTCCCCGCCCGAGCTCCACCTTCATCACCTCGACCGGCTTTCCGAGTTGCCGGTTGAGCGCAAGGGCGGTCTCGAGGTTGGCTTCCGCGGTCTTGAAATCCCCGAGCTCGATGGAACAGAAGCCGATGGCCTGGTGCAGCGCCGCGAGGCTCTCCGGTTCGATGTTTCTGGTCGAGGAGAGGAGGATGAGGCACGTTTCCCGCGCCTCCCTGAACTGCTTGAGGCGCTGCAGGAGGACGCCCTCGAAGATCCCGCAGTGGACGAGCCGTTTGGTGTCTCCGTGCCCGCGGAATACCTCTTTCGACTCTTCGAGGTATTCCATCGATTCCGTGTACTGCCCCAGCTCCTGGAGCGTGATCGCGAGGTCGAACCGGACCATGGCCCGGTCGTGCATGAGCGCACTATGGTCGTCGAGATAGCGATCCGCGCGCCGGAAGGCGTCGACGGATTCCTGGTTTCGGGCGAGCTCCCGGTACGCTTTCCCCGCGTCTCTCCAGGTATTCGCGTTGAAATCAGCCGCCGTGTTCCCTGTAGCGCCGCCTCACATCCGCGACCGAGGCGGCGACCAGCTTCCGGAGCACCGCCCTGTCGAGGTCGGCCAGCCGCTTGAAGTACAGACAGGACTTGGTCTTCTTGTGCGGGCCGAGACTGGACAGCAGAGACTTCTGCTCGTCCTCCTCGGCCAGCAGGTAGAGCACCAGCTCGCGGCCACGGATGGCGAAGCCCGCCAATGGAGCCTCCCCGGTGTGTCCGCTCTCGTAGGTGTACCGGTAGGAGCCGAAGCCGACGATGCTGGGTCCCCACATCCTGGGCGGCTGCCGGGTGACCTTCTGGAGGAGGACGATCAACTCCCGGCAGTCGGCCCGCTGCTGCTCGCTGCCCCGGGCGGCGATGTAGTCCTCGACGCTTGCGTCGGTGAACCTGGTCTTCGTGGCGGCCATCGGTCAAATGCCTCAGCGATTGCTTTTAATGATCAGAAATTACTTTTTAGTGGCTCGCGAATCTTTTCAGGGAGTCCCCGCTGACTTTTAAGTGATCTGCGAATGCTTTTAAGTCATCCAGGAATGCTTTTAAGTCATCCAGGAATGCTTTTAAGTGGTCTGCGAATACTTTTAAGTCATCTGCGAGTACTTTTAAGTCATCTGCGAGTATTTTTAAGTCATCTGCGAGTACTTTTAAATGGTCTGCGAGTACTTTTAAGTCATCTGCGAGTAATTTTAAGTGCTCCAGGAATACTTTTAAGTACTCTGCGAGCACTTTTAAGTGCTCCAGGAGCACTTTTAAGTCATCCGCGAATCCCTTTAAGTTCCGTCACTTTCAAATGTCTGCGGCTTGACGCGCACGGCCGTACCCGTCGCATAGACGCCAAACCCCATGTCGAAATCTACGGGGACGAAGCGGATCCAGATCACGCCGTTGGCACCGAGCGCGAGCGCGGCGCGGGCGAGATCATCAACAGCCGTTTTCGTAACCGTGGAAAAATCCGGTTCCAGGAACACTCGTATGCTTGCAGATACGATATTCATCGTCTCATACGGCTCGCGAATGTCTCCTGTCGAAATCCAAAAGCGCTCGCTGCTCATTTTGGCTTGCCTCCTCATCACTCTTCAGCGGCCGGCCCAGCGCCCCGCCCGACGGTTGACGCGCAGCCACAGCAGCGGCAACGGCAGGCCGACAAGGACGATAGCCCAGTAGGGTGACATGATCATCCGCGCCCGCACGACGACCGGCCCGCGGGCCCCGCCGCGGTCGTCGACCGCCTGCTGCGCGTCGGCGTCCCACGCGAACCCCAGCCGCCGCGCCCACGGGCGAGAATCCGGCACTCGACCGAATGCCACGGCCCGCGCGCGCGCCGGCCCCGACAACTCGACGATCAGCGACGGCGGCGACGCGTATACCCCGCGCAGGCTGCCGTCGTAGTCGATGGTTTGCGCGACCAGCGTCAGCCTCCCGGACTGGCTCAGCGCCCACAACGCGTCCCAATACCCGTGAGGCGGGGCATTGAATGAGGTGACGGGCATCATGACGACGCCCGTGTGCCGGTCGAGGTGGACCCGCCTCAAGTCCGCTGAGTGCGCGATCCCGAGCAGATGCCAGTCGTGCGGCCGCGCGTAGCTCATCGCCCAAGCCGCAGCGGCCGCGAGCGACAGCAGCAGCGAGAGCGCGGCGGCGAGGTTGAACAGCCACCGCCTCATCAGTCGCTTCTCAGCCGCCCGCGCGCGCAGCCGGCGGCCACGAGTCGACCAGCTCCGCCATGCGCTTCCGCGTCGCCTCATTCGGCAGGCGCCCCGTGCCGGCGGCGAGGTTGTCGAGCATGTGCTTCGACTGGCTCGTCCCCGCACGGACCACGGTGACGGCGGGATGGCTGACGACGTACTTGAGGAAGAACTGGCCCCACGTCCGGGCATCGAAATCGGCGGCCCACTCCGGAAGGGGCGTGGTGCCCGCGCGCCGGAGGAGGCTGCTCGTGACAGTGCCGCCGGGTCCGATGTTGCCGCCCATGGGGAAGTACGCCAGCACGCCGATCTTCCGCTCCCGGGCGAGCGGCAGGATCGTCTGCTCGACGCCGCGATTGTCCACGGCGTAGTCGACGCCGATGAAGTCGATCGGCTCGTTGCGCATGATCGACTCGAGCCTGGTGTACTGATGGTCGGAGATCGCCTGCACGCCGATGTACCGGACCCGCCCCTCCTTCTTCGCCTCCTTCAGGACGTCCAGGAGCGACGGGTCGGCGAGCGCGGGCACCTGGAGCAGGTCGATCTTCGGCACCTTGAACTTCGCGAACAAGGTCTCGATATACGCTTTCGCCGCGGCGGCGGGCTGCGGCGGACCGGGAGGCGAGCCCCGCAACGACCAGAAGATCTTGTTCTGAACCCCGAGCTCGTTGGCGATCGTGCTGGTGATCTGCTCCGCCGGCGCCCCGCCGTGCTGGATGTCGAGGACTCTGCCGCCGTTGTCGACCAGCGTCTTGAGGACCTCCCGGAATGCGGCGGGATCCACGGCGTCGTTCCCCCGACTGAGACCGATGACCGGGAGCATCTCACCGGAAGACGGAATGGCACGCTGAATGAGCTTTCCGCCCGACTGCTGCAGTGCGAGGAGCAGTTCCGGAGTGAGCGCCAGCGCAGCGCCGGTGCCGGCGGTGATTCCCAAGAATTCGCGGCGATTGATCATGAGGGTGCAGGTTGGGGTTCAGAGAAATCCAGGTTCGGGGCGGGGCTCCTGCCGCCGGCGGAATCAGCGAAACCAGTCTGCCATCAGGTCTCAGAATACCATGTGGCGAAAAGGTGAAATACGCTGAGCCAGACGAAGAAGACCATCCTGCTGGTTGCCGGATTCAATGACGCATGATTCCGAACGGAATGCCGTTGGGATCAGCGAGGATGGCCACGTGGTCGCCATCCGGAAGAACCGCTGGCGGCACGATCACCGAAGCTCCCAGCCGCATCGCGTCTGCAACCGCCTGCTCGACATCCTGCACGCCGACGAACAGTTGCACGAAGCCTTTGGTGCCGGGAGGTGCCGGCCATAGTCCGCCGCTCATTCCAGGCCCGGTATCGATCTGACGATACCCGAGTGCATTTGCATTCGTGACTGTCCACCCGAATAGCTCGCGGTAGAAACTGCTGGTACCTTCAGGATCGGAGGCGACGATCTGCCACTGCAATACCGGATTATTCACTCGCGCTCCTGTTGATGGTCCAGGTGTTTGGGGCAGCCATTGTGAGAACACCACGACGCAATAAGCCTTGCAATGCGACATTGACAGCGTCGACAGGGAGGCCCGTAACGGTGGCCAGCCATCGCGATGATGGGCGGAAGGTGACACCACGAATGGCGAGAGCCACCGCGGCTTCATTTTCGGCCAGGATCAGCGCGTCGAGCTCGTCGCTGCGCATGCCGAGACGCATCCCGATGGATCGAACGGTGCCTGCCGGTGCCGGTCGTGACGCTCGGAGCCAGCGAGAGATGGTGGCGTGGTGAACCCCCACCTGCTGCGCGAATCGACGGATTGAATAACGCTGGTTCCGCGACTTCCGTCGCGCGAGCTCATCGCGCAGCACCTGGCTGAAGTTCACGAGCGGCAGGTTGGACGTTCCGCACGCCGCGCTAGTGACACGGAGAATCTGGCGCCGCGTTTCTTCTCAGTTCGTAGATCGTCGGCACGATCCGAGCGGTCGCGACAAGTACGACGATGATGGCGACGCCAAGTGCTGCGCGCGCGGAGCGCCTTCGACTTCGCCGCATTGCACCACCTGATCCCACGATGGCAAGCAGGCCGAAAAAGATACCAGCCGCCGCGAAAGTGAGAACAACCACCGGTCCGTCGCAGTCGTACGCTCCCGCCATCTCGTCGCCGAATGCGGAGACGTACTCATTGACGGAAGCGAAATACGATACGAGCGTCAGCAGGACCGCTATCGCGATGCCGATGCCCGAAACGACAGTTGCTGCATGGGAGCGCGACTGTTCTACCGGCACAGCGCTCAGCATAACGGATCGACGCACATTGATCGAGCACTCCCCGCTATGTCGCCACTTCCGCTGCCGTCGTGTCAGAGCTGCGGTGCTTGGAATTGCGCTTAGACCGATAAACGACCTTTGTTGCACCGTCCCCAGGTGAGAGGAAAGCCATCTCGGCAGCCGGGCCGAAGCCGGGCCGCACGGTGAAGTGAGCCGGCCCAGCAGCCGCGACGAGCTTTGGTTCAAAAACTCGTGTCATCCACACGGGAGCAGTTGCTTAGGAGGCAGCGGCGCGCAATACCTCTACTTCTTTGCGTTCAAGCTCCCTTGGCGGCAGTTCGCCCGCTGTGCGGAATGCGGGAGACTGCCCGCGGCGAGCAGTCTCCCCTCTCCTCACGTGCGGGCATCCCTCTATTGGCAGCTGCAACCCTGCTTTCCGCCGTGCGAGCTCAACACCCGCCGTTGGATCTCGAGGATCTTTCTGAGGCGCGCGGCGTCATCCGCCGACAGCTTGTTGGCCTTGTAATCGGCCAGAGAGCTGGTCGGAATGCAGATCGGACCGGCAGAGTAGACGGTGATGCAAGCAAATGCGCAGATCTTGAACGTGACGTTGAAGCAGACCTGCGTGGACTGAACGCTCCAGTTGTCGAAACAGATCTCCAGTCCTAAATCATCGAGCCCGATGGGGATGCAGGCAAGGTCAGAGAAATCGACCGAAAAGCAGTCCTGATCCGGCCCATAAGAGACGCAGACCTGCACCTGCGTCGGCTGGTCGGGGTTGTAACTGAATGAGACGCAGATCTGATCCAGCAAAGGCGGAGTGAAGCAAAAGTTCGCGATCGAAGCGGTACTGTCGCCCTGTCCGAGGGTGTACGTCTGCCCCTTTTCTACGTGAATCGCAGCCATACGAGACTCTCCTTTCATGTCGGCAGACCGGCGTGCCGCGTCGTTCGTTCCGCCAGGCGACCACTCTCCGCGCGCTGGAGCCTGCGGTCGGAAGACGTCTGGCGCGAAACAGCGCGCCTCTCAGGGGAACACGAGGCCTCGTTTGCCCGCCGGCGTGCCGGCTCACATCCTTTAGTCCGACGCACCCGAATCATTTCCACGCTTTCGACGCCTGGCAGGAATACTCCCGCGGTCGGTCGTTCGCGCCCGCGCTCATTGCTATGAGCGCATCAAGAGCTACCGCCGAGATGCTCCCGATTCGGCTGCTCCGAACAGAAGCAGCCCGCGCGCACCGCGCGCAGCTCGCTCCTGGGACAGGGGAAGGGACTCAGCCCGCTGACGATCAACCATGGTTGCCAGAGCGGCCAGCTGAGTCCAGGCTCGTGCCGATCTTATGGTGCCCATGGGCTCATTAGCGACGTTTAATGATGACCCCGTGCCGAAGCGCGGTTGCCGGCAAGGAGTTGGGAGCCACGACTGGCGAACTGCAACCACCGTGACGCCGTCACGCTGGCGATGATGTAGGCAGCTCGGCTATAGGGCCGAAGCCGGGCCGCACGGTGAAGTTGGGCTGCCGGCACTCACGACGGTCGCCGCTCTTCGCGTATCGTTTCGAGTTCCGCGATAGTCTCCAGATCTTTCGGGCGGCCAGCGGCTTTCTTGGACGTGATGAGCCCCTCGAGGTCGATAAACAGGTATGCGCCATCGAACATTGTTGCGGTGTTCGCTCGGCCGCGGACAGCTTCATAACTACCGATGCCGGAAAGTTCGCCGAGAAGGTCGATCGGGCCGACGGATGTGGTGAATGTGAAATTCAGTCCGCGTTTCAAGGTCTCGACATCGAACTTGAAGGGCAACCCTTCCGGCGCGCCGCGCAGGTACGGCCGATAGGGCGACAAAGCAGCAACTATTTTCGCGAGGTTCTCGGGCGTACGCTTATAGACGATGTCGAGATCATACGTAACACGCGCGGAACCGTGAAGCGTTGCCGCGAGCCCGCCGATGATGACGAATTCCACCTTGTTTGCGGCCAAAGCGACGAGGAGCGTCTTGAACTGCATTACTTCTGCTCGCCCCGCAGCGCCTTGCCGGCACGTCTAACTTCGAGGACGACCTCGAGCGCTGATTCCAACGCGAGAACCCGTTCCTCATGCGATTTCTTTAAGTTCTCCCGAATCAACGTTCGATCGACATCTTTCTTGTAGGCCTCGATGACAGGATCCGGAGAGCGGGCGATGTCCAGCGAGAGCGTTTCACTCACGCGGCAATTCTATCCGAACCACGGCGTGGATGCTGACGTCGAGTGTGTCGTCTTCGTTGTCGGTGGGGCGCGTTCTTCTCGCACGTCAACGCCTGCGGAGAGCGCGGTTCGGTCTGCCCAACGGATCTCTCACTCAGCCGCGGCCATAGTTAGGCCGTGCCCGGGTTGATCCCGCTGTCGTTAGACGCGTTATGCACACGCACTGCGTCGTAGCTAAAGCCGGCGCGGGTCCAAAACTGCCACGAGGTTATTCAAAAGACTGGTGACTCGCAGGTAGTCCTGCGCTGCCTCTTCGTGACGGCGCTCGGCCGAACGTATCCATTGTTGTATCTCGTCGTAAGCAGCACGTTGCTCGTTTGACACCGCATCAGAAGCGAGTGCCGACTCATAACGACGGAGCGCTTGCTTTAAACGGGACGTGAGCAAGGTTTCGAGCAGATGCTGAAGCCGCACCTCGTAGGATGCAAACGCCCCAGACGCGCGAAGGTCTGCTGGTATACCACGTAGATATGCCGACAGATCGTCGATCTCCGCGGTCAGTTCTGTTTCGTTTTCAATGTCGAGCGTACTCATCGAATCCACCAACTGATGCCCAAACACGGCCCTTCTCGACTCCGAGGCGAGTACGGCCAAACCATTTCATCCAATAGCGCAGACCCGCAACAGTTACCTTCTCGTACGCCGGATCATCTTCCGGAAGCGAATAGAGCGGGTACGCATCGCAGTCGTAGTCCGACTTCACGAGACGACCTTGAAGCAGTCGAACGATCGGTGAGGTCGGGGTGAGCATGGAAAGGTCCATCGAGGTAACAGGGTACTCCACGACGATGTCAATATCGCGCGGGTCCCATCTGGATGACGTGAAGCTTCCATCGAGCAACTCCCGGGCCGACGGAGCTAAGCCGTCCTGCTGCAATTGGTTACGATGACGGTTCCATCCAGCGTAGATCTCGGCTCGTCGAGCTGCGTTGCCGACGTAAACGAACGGCCGCTCGAACTCAGCACGAGCGGGAGCGTAGTCACCGGGTGGCAGCAGACCTTCATGAGTGAGAGGCGGTAGGCCAGATATCGTGTTCGGAAAAAGCGCCATTGCGGTGCGCATTCTCGCATGACGTTCCGCATCGGACCAATGTGGCTCCGTCTTGCGATCGCCGCGATCGTTGCGTCAAGCGCGCAGGTACGTGAAGCCTCATGGAAGCGTGGCCCCACGCCGACGGTGATTCATCGGCCTAACGGCCTTGGTGTAAGCTGCACGGCCGGTTCCGCGTGCCGAAGCCGCAGCGGCGCGGCGGTTGGTGCGCCAGGCAAAGCCTGGCAAAGGGGGAACGACGTAATGTGAAGTGACATTGCGAAGCGAAACCTTTGATAGCAGCCCAGTGGGTCAAATCCTGCCCCGCCAGGAGTGGCCGTCAGCGGGAAGCGAGTCTTGCGTGGTGTCGAATCGGAGTAATCCGAGCTGCGAAGCGTAGACAGCGAGCGAACAGGCCGTGTGATAGAGCCTCGAAAGGTGCCAGAACGCGGAGCCGACCGAGTCAACCGTAGGGAAGGCAACATTGGATGCGTCGTAAAGGCCTGACGCATCCGGTCCGCCGGGGTCGAAGAGCAGAGCATGTTCGCGAAGGGGCTGCCCAGGAACCTGGGAGATCCTGCCGATCTCCACGAGCGCGACGAAGGAAGAGGACTGAGGCACCGGCGCGGTACCGACGAGGAGCCGGCCAACGGCAACTCCCCGCTTCCCCCGCGTGGCAGGAGTGCGTGGTATCGCCCGACGAGCGAGAGCGAGTTGGGTGAGACGGACGACAGGAAGTCGGAGCGCCTTGATGGTACCGAGGAAGCCGGAGAAGCGATCCCCGCGCGATCCGGTGGAGGGAAGCGAGGCGTCGGGTCACGGAACTGCTGAAGGGAAACATGAGCGAGACGTTGGGCTCAGCAGGAGTGTCAACGAAACTGCAGCGGATAGCAGAGCTGGCGAAAGGGAAGCCGGAAGCGGTGCTGACCACGCTGTCCCACCACATCGACCTCGAATTTCTGAAGGAAGCGTATCGACGAACGCGAAAAGACGGTGCGGCAGGCGCCGACGAGATGACCGCAAAGGAGTACGCGACAAGTCTCGACGAGAGACTCGCGTCACTGCTGGAGCGGTCCAAATCGGGAACGTACTGGGCACCGCCCGTGCGACGAGTGCACATACCGAAAGGTGATGGCACGAAGACCCGGCCGATCGGCATCCCGACGTTCGAAGACAAAGTGCTTCAACGCGCGGTGACGATGGTGCTGGAAGCCGTCTACGAGCAGGACTTTCTGGACTGCTCGTGGGGCTTTCGACCGGGTCGGGGCGCACACGGGGCGCTCGAGACGCTCTATCAGGGCCTGAGGAGAATGCACGGGGGATGGGTGCTGGACGTGGACATCAAGTCGTTCTTCGATACGATCGACCACGGGCAGCTGCGGCTCGTTCTCGACCAGAGGGTGCGCGACGGAGTGGTGCGACGCATGATCGACAAATGGCTCCAGGCGGGAGTTCTCGAAGAAGGAGCGATTCACTATCCCGACGGCGGAACGCCGCAGGGTGGAGTGATCTCGCCGCTTCTGGCGAACGTCTATCTGCATCACGTTCTCGATACGTGGTTCGAGAGCATGGCCAAACCGGTCCTTCGTGGAGAAGCGTTCATGGTTCGGTATGCCGACGACTACGTGATCGTTTGCGCGGTGAAGAGCGATGCGGAGAAGTTGATGGCCGTGCTTCCCAAGCGGTTCGGGAAATACGGCTTGACACTGCATCCCGAGAAGACCCGTCTGGTGCGGTTCATTGAACCTGACTCGAAGTTGAACTCTGATGGGGGAGACGGAGGATCGGGAACGTTCGATCTGCTCGGGTTCACCCACTACTGGCGGAGGGGCCGCCGCGGAAGCTGGGTGATCGGGCAAAAGACGGCAAAAAGCCGGCTGACACGAGCGATCAGGAAAGTGACCGAGTGGCTACGGTACAACCGGAACCGGAAGGTCGCTGACCAGCACCGGGAGCTCATTCCGAAGTTGCGAGGACATTACCAGTACTACGGCATCACCGGGAACTGGCGTGCGCTGAGCAGCTTCTATGAGACGGTGCGCTGCGCGTGGCATCGTTGGCTCAACCGCCGTTCGCAACGCAACACCATGGTGTGGGAGTCCTTCGAGCAACTGCTACGACAGTACGTGTTGCCGCGGCCGAAGATCGCCCACTCGTACGTAGCGCAGCGAACCCGTGGCCTGCGGAGCCGGATGCGGTAGTCCCGCACGTCCGGATCTTTAGAGGGGCCGGGGCGAGTAATCGCCTCGGTCTACTCGACCCGCCAATGACGTTCGCAGAATCGAGTGGCGAACTGCAACCGGCGTGACGCCACCGCGCTGGCGATGAGGCAGGCAGCTCGGCTGCCGGACCAACGCCGGGCCGCACCAGCTTCAGCGTGAAGTTAGGCCGGGCGGCGACTTTGAGTGGAGTATGCCGGATGTCCGACGACTCGGAGGAACCGGCGAAAGGATCTAGAGTTTTCTGCCATGTTTGCTGCGGTGGCGTGCGACATGATGCGGACGGCGTCTTTCACCTTCTCGTAGTCGTGTTGCCTGACCACGATCTTAAGCAACGCGAGCGCGTCAATCGTATCGGCTTTATTGGGTACAATCTGTCGCCGCTGGCCGTCCGTCAGCCGGAACCTTCCTATCTGCGCGCTCAACGCATCCGGATCCGCGACGAGCCAGTTTTCGAATTGGCGGTTCTTCACAACCACATCGAACGAAGGACCGGGACAGACACGCGCCAGCGTGTCCGCAAGCGACGCAGCGAATCCGCCAGGGCACTCGTCGCGGGTTTCACGATCGAGGAGTACGATGGCACGATCGACGCGCTTGGCCATCAGAATTTTTATCGCGGGCTTTACAGAAGCCGCGATTTGCCCGATCGGGGCCAGCGGCTGTATGTCTGCTTTCAGCGGCGTGAGCAGCACGTTGTTAACGCCGATTGATGCGAATAGGCGCGGCAATGAGCGATATTCCGCCTCGCCGTCGACTACGAATCCGAGCCTCACGCTGACTCACTCTCGCTTGGCGCTGGCGGAAGCGCCTGAGGCACCGCGCCGGCATCGATATAGTCGAATGTAGGAATTTCGCCGTGCTCCCACATCGGCAGGAACTCTCGATCGATTTCAGTCATACGGGCAATCTTTGACTCTCCATCTGCGCGCCAGAGGACCCAAACCTGATCTGGTCGCACGGCATTAATGACGATTGGAGAATGCGTCGTAATCATAATCTGCTTACGCGCGGAAGCCTCACGACACGCATCTACGATGTGGCGAATGATCCAAGGGTGCACGGAGTTCTCCGGCTCTTCTAGTACGAGGGCCGTCGATTCCGGATCGAAAAGCGCCACCAGCAGAGCCAGCGTCTGGAGGGTTCCATCGGAGACTTCGTCGACGCTCCACGGTCGGCCAACTCCCTCCTCCTTGAAGAATAATCCCAGCGTACGACCGGACGTATAATCTACCGTGATGGCAGATAGATCCGGCAGAATACTACGCATCGTCTGCAGGACAAGCTTCCACTGCTGCCGGTGCTTCTTCTGCATTAGATCGATCACGGCTGGGAGGTTGCCGCCAGTACGGCCCAATTCGGGCGTCGGTGTGGGCACGCCGAACTCGCGCGATTTGGTCGGACTAATCTGAAACACGCGAATACCCTCCAAGCCGCGCGCGAAGGAGTATAGCGGCAGAAAGCGACCGAGGATCGTAATGAGAAGCTCGGTTTTGGCGGCAACGAGTTCGCCGTGCTGCCGAAATACGAGCAGATCTTTGACAGTAAATTGCTCATCAAATTCGCTGTCGTTCGCTCGCTGATTCTCGTCCGCATCTATCGAGAACGAGTTGTCCCGCCTTCTGATGGTGGCGAGGTGTACCCAATCGCGTTCAGTACGTCGGCTGATGCGTATCTCCTCGTCCGCCACCTCAAATTCGGCACGGATGGAATACCCCTTCGCAATAAATGAGAACGAGTGCTCGAAACGGACCTCCCCAGATGCCGGCTTCTTACGTCTGCGGGTGTAGTATCGAATCTCATCGGCGTTGAACTCTGCGATGAGACTCACCCGCACAGGCTGTTTGGATCGGCGCATCTTCCGAAAGGCGATGTTCTCGTAGCCACCTTTCCGCCCGATCGCAACTTCGAGGCCGTGCCGGTAAACCTCAGAAATGAAGTCGATGCAGTCAGCGAAATTGCTTTTGCCTGCTGCATTCGCACCCACCACGACAGTCATGTCCTCGGGCGCGAAGTCGAACGCCTTCAGCGACTTGTAGTTCTGGACGGAGATCTTGGTCAGGCGCATCGGACCTGAGTATATCGTTCCGATGACCAACGCGCATCAGCATCGGCCTAACGCATCTTGAAAGCACGCCCGGACCTGCTACCGTGGAGGCACGACTCCCCCGGAAGCAGAAAGGAGCGGCTGCGATGAAGAACGAGCCGATTCAC